>JACDJB010000245.1_pt1 | contig 66814 bp, 49 predicted proteins | sample 7454121 | NCBI WGS metagenome assembly JACDJB01 (sample SAMN14253290, study PRJNA609438) | sludge metagenome | isolation source: sludge after 25d culture with pyrite | collected 2018-12-20 | reverse complement strand
CCTGCGCCATTTTCCCGCACTGGTGCGCCGGGGCCACGTGTTCGTGGCCATGCCGCCGCTCTACCGCGTCGACGCGGGCAAACAGGTCTTCTATGCCCTGGACGAAGCCGAAAAAAAGGGAATCCTGGACCGTCTGGCCGTCAAGGAACCCCGGACCAAGCTTCAGGTCCAGCGCTTCAAGGGACTCGGCGAAATGAACCCCATCCAGCTCCGGGAAACCACCATGGCGCCGGACACCCGTCGCCTCGTCCAGCTGACTTTGACCGGCGACCAGACGGATGAACACGTCATGGACATGCTGCTCAGCAAGAAACGCGCTATGGACCGGCGCACCTGGCTGGAAAAAAAGGGACATCTGGCCGAGGTGGCAGAGGCCTGAAGCAGCGGAAGCGTAAAATAGGGCCAATAGGTCCTATTGGTCTCATAAGTCCTATTCGTCTTATCAACAAACAAGCGCAGAGATCTTCCTGATGACCGAGCACACCCCCGCCGATGCTTTCGACGGCATCGAACGTCAGACCCTGGCCGCTTTCAGTGAAAAGGCCTACCTTGACTACGCCATGTACGTAATCCTGGACCGGGCCCTGCCCCATGTGGGCGACGGGCTCAAGCCGGTCCAGCGGCGCATCGTTTATGCCATGAGCGAACTGGGGCTCAAGGCGAGCGCCAAGCACAAGAAGTCGGCCCGCACCGTGGGTGATGTGCTGGGCAAGTTTCACCCCCATGGGGACAGCGCCTGCTATGAGGCCATGGTCCTGATGGCCCAGTCCTTCACCTATCGCTATCCGTTGATCGATGGCCAGGGCAACTGGGGCTCCCCCGACGACCCCAAGTCCTTTGCCGCCATGCGCTACACCGAAGCCCGCCTAACCCCCTACGCCGACGTGCTACTCGCCGAGTTGGGCCAGGACACGGTGGACTGGCAGCCCAATTTCGACGGCACCCTGCGCGAGCCCTGCCGCCTGCCGGCCCGGCTGCCCAACATTCTGCTCAACGGCGCGGCGGGCATCGCCGTGGGCATGGCCACCGACATCCCGCCCCACAACCTGCGGGAAGTGGCCGCCGCCTGCGTCCATCTGCTGGAACACCCCGATGCCACGGCCGACGATCTGTGCGCCTTCATCCATGGCCCGGACCTGCCCACGGCCGCCGAGATCATCACCCCCCGCCAAGAACTGATGGACCTCTACCGCACCGGCAACGGCTCGTTTCGCATGCGGGCCGCCTGGGAGCGGGAAAACGGCGACATCGTGATCCGCGCTCTGCCCCACCAGGTTTCCGGAGCCCGGGTCATCGAGCAGATCGCCGCCCAGATGCAGGCCAAAAAGCTGCCCCTGGTGGCCGACCTACGCGACGAATCCGACCATGAGGAGCCCACCCGCATCGTCATCGTACCGCGTTCCAATCGCATCGACATCGACCAGCTCATGGGCCACCTGTTTGCCACCACCGACCTGGAACGCACCTACCGGGTCAATTTCAACCTCATCGGCCTGGACGGCCGCCCCCAGGTCTGCCGCCTGGACGAAATCCTTTCCCAGTGGCTCACCTTCCGTATTGAAACGGTGCGCCGTCGCCTGCGCCATCGCCTCGACAAGGTCGAAGACCGTTTGCACGTCCTGGAGGGGTTTTATATCGCCTTCCTCAACATCGACGAAGTCATCGCCGTCATCCGCCAGGCCGATGCCCCCCGGGAGGCTTTGATGGAACGCTTCGGCCTCACCCAACGCCAAGCCGAGGCCATCCTGGAGCTGCGGTTGCGCCAGCTTTCGAAAATCGAGGAAATCGAGCTGCGGCGGGAGCAGAAAAAACTGGCTGCCGAACAGGCCGATCTGGCCCGCACCCTGGGTTCTGAAAAGCGGTTGAAGACCTTGGTGCGCCGGGAAATCGAGGCAGACGCCGAAACGTACGGCGATCCCCGCCGCAGCCCGGTGGTGGCCCGGCACGAAGCCCAGGCCATGAAAGAAGTGGAGATTCAACCGACCGAACCGGTGACGGTGGTGCTATCACGGAAGGGGTGGATCCGATCGGCCAAGGGCCACGAGGTGGATCCGGAAAAACTGAGCTACCGGGCCGGAGATGCATTCCAGGCCATGGCTCGCGGCAAGAGTAACCAGTTGGCGGTGTTGCTGGACACCACCGGCCGCAGCTACACCCTGCCAGCCCACGGCCTGGCCTCGGCCCGCAGCCAGGGAGAACCCATCAGCGGGCGATTGCAACTGCCCCCCGAGGCACGGGTCCCCCACCTGCTGATGGGACCCGACGAGATGCCGCTGCTCATCGCCTCCAGCGCCGGCTATGGGTTCATCGGACACCTGGAACACCTCATCGGCAAAAACCGCGGCGGCAAGCAGGTTTTGACCCTTCCCCAGGGCGCCCTGCCCCTTGCCCCGGTGCCGTTGACAAACCCCGAGCACGACCTGATCGTGGCGGTGACCAGCGAAGGCCGGATGCTGATCTTTCCGGTGCGCCAGCTGCCGGAACTGGCCCGGGGCAAGGGCAACAAGATCATCCAGATCCCCTCCAAGCGCCTGCGCGAGGGCAAGGAGTCCATGATCCTGCTGGATGTCATGGCCCCCGACAGCCACCTGACCCTCCACGCCGGCAAACGGTTTCTCACCTTGAAGCCGGCCTACTGGGCCGATTTTACCGGCCAGCGCGGCCTCCGGGGACGGCTGCTGCCCCGGGGCCTCCAAAGAGTGGACCGCATCGTGGCCCTGTCCCCTGAGCAGCGAAGCTTGGATCTCTGACCCAGTCCTGAAGATCTACCAGGAAGCAATGTTGTTGGGCGCCGAGTTTGCCCCGGCGCCGGATTCAGGGCGGCTTGCGAACGACGGCGACGAAGCGCACCAATGGTATTCTGCCTTGGTTCAGCCATCTGGAGCCACCGGGGCCTCCAGAACCCTGCCTTTTGCTGCCGACAAGAACTCGGTGACACTGCCCTTTGGCAATCAAATGGCATGGAGGCTCAGCGGCGCTTCGGCCATGGCGACATTGGCCGCCTCCAGTCCCTCCCGGCTACCAATAACCGCCACGGATGGCCGCAGGCGCTCGGGATCAAAATAGGTGCCCGCCGCTTGCATCACCCGATCCCGGGTCATGGCCAGCAGAGCGCGCTTGAATTCGAGCCGGGCGGCGTCATCCAACCCCACGATGCGGCGGAAAAAGGCCTTGCGCGCACCGGGACCGGGGGGATCCGGCTTGTCGATATCGCCGGCGATCTGGAGCACCGCCTCGTTTACATCCTCCGCGTCGAAGCGGCCTTCGCGGAGAAAGTCAAGTGCCCCCCGGTAGACCTCCAGGGTACGAACGATCTGAGGATCGCGGTAGGAGCCGAAGCCGAAGATTCCGTCTTCGGCGTTGTAAAGGGCAAACCCGCCGTAGGCGCCGCCTTTTTCGCGAATTTCCCGGTGCAGGTACAGGGCCCGCAGGATCTTGGCGATGACGCTGAGCACCGGGGCGTCCGGATGACCGAGGCGCACGGTGGGAAAACAACTGGCCACGAAGGAAACCGCCGTGGCGGTGTGCCACCCCTCGCGAATCGAGCCGGCCGTGGCCGCCGCGGATGCGCTCGGCTCGAAGGCGGCGATTCCCCGGGGCAGGGAAGCGTGAAATGCGGCCAGGGCCGAGCCGGCGCCATTGCCCATCGCCTTCTCCTCGCCCACCAACGCCATGCGCAGGTTGGCGGAAGCAAAGATGCGGCCGGCCATTTCACCGAGGTCTCCGGCCAGCGTCTCCAGAACCGCCGGCGTCATATCCCGGCACAAGGCTTTGACGGTTTGCAGTTGATGAATCCCCCCCCAGAGCTCGTTGAGGGCGGCCGTATCGGAAAACCCTCGGCCGGCCAGGCTCAGGGCAAGGCGGTGACCGTTGTGTACCACCATGGCTTCCTGGTGGGCCTTGAATTCCAACAGCATCCGCTTGAGGTGGGCGGTGTCGGAAAAATCGGAGGCCCCCAGGAGCTCGGAAAGAATCTCGAACATGGTTTCCTGGTTACGCACCAGGCACTTGGCGCCCAGGGAGACAAAAGGCAGGCAGCCGCGGTCGCTGTCAAAACGCGTCCGCGCCTGGACCGCCAGCGACAACCCGCCGGTGTAAGTGTCGATGCGGTTGGCCATGGCGGCGTAATCCCGCAGACGGGTGCCGATGCGGGAGGCGGCATAGCAGAAAAAAGGCAGCAGGGACAAGCGCCGGGCATCGATGGCGCCGATGCCGGCGGCTAAGCTGAAGTAGACGATGCCCGAGGTGGGTTGGGGGTAGCAGAGGGCCGGGATTTTGCCCATCCCGTCGGCCGGCGCATACCCGGTCACCGTGGGCGGAATTTCGCTCAGGGCTAGCGTGGGCAGGCAACTGTCGTCCTCCTCGGTTTCCTGGCGCTGGCGGAGGATTTCCGCGTCCTGGCGGATTTTCTCCAGATCCGCCGCGGACAGCTTGGCCAGACGGGCCTGGAGCTCGGCCGCCTCGCGCTCGGCCTCCCGCCTTGCCAGATCCGAATCCGGTGCCAGCACGAAACGCACCCGGTGCGGATTGTCGAGAAATTGAATCTTGAGGCGGGATTCGAAAAACCCGCCCCGGGCAATCTCGTCACGCAGGCGGCTCAGATCGTCGTCCAGGCGCAGCACCCGCAGCGGGTCGCCACCGTGAATCCAGCAACCGGCAAACTGCAAGAGCAGTTTGAGCCCGTAAGGATAAGGCGTATTGGTGACTTCCTTGCGGTGGAACTCGATCTGGTGCACCGCAGATTCGATGAGGGCCGAATCGATGCCCTCGGCGGCCAGACGCGCCAGGGTCTCCAGGATGATCCGTTCCACCACTGGAGGGGCATCGGCGGCCACGTCCTTCAGACCACAGGCGAAGAGGGTGTCGCGGTTTTCGGCGTCAAAGCCGCTGGCATCGGAGAGCGCACTGCCCAACCCCGAATCGATCAGGGCCCGACGCAGGGGGGCGGCATCGTTTCCCAGCAGGATCTCTTCCAACACCGCCAGGGTCAACACCTCGAAGCTGTCCCGGATGTCGGCGGTGAGCCAGGCCAGGCAGGCCTGAGACTTGCGGTGGGCGTCCTCCCCCGGGGCCAGGGGACAGGGCCGCTCCGCTTGGCGTGGCGCCGACCAGCGGGGCTGGGGCGGCACCTCGGTGCCGGGATCGATACGGCTCACCCCTTGCAACACCTTGCCCTCGATGAATGCCAGGATATCGGCCAGGGGCAGGTCGCCGTAGGTAAAAAAGTAGGCGTTGCTGGGGTGGTAGTGGCGGCGATGGAAAGCCACCAGGTCCGAATGGGTCAGTCGCGGAATCTCGGCCGGCTCTCCCCCGCTGTTATGGGCGTAGGTGGTATCCGGGTACAGCGCGTTGAGCAGGCCGCGGCCCATGATCTGGTCCGGGGCGCTCATGGCGCCTTTCATCTCGTTGAAGACCACCCCTTTGTACACCAGTTGAGGCTTTCCGTCCTCGGTGGGCGCCAGTTCCAGCCGGTGGCCCTCCTGCTTGAAGCTGAGGGGATCGAGAATCGGGAAAAAGGTCGCGTCGAGGTAGACGTCCAGCAGGTTGTAGAAGTCCTTGCGATTCTGGGTCGCAAAAGGGTACATGGTCCAATCGGAGGCGGTGAAGGCATTCATGAAGGTGCTCAGGCTGCGCTTGAGCATGGAAAAGAACGGATCGCGCACCGGGTAGCGGCGCGAACCGCACAGGACGGTGTGCTCCAGAATGTGCGCCACGCCGGTGGAATCGGTGGGCACGGTCTTGAAAGCCACGCTGAAACAGTTTTCGCTGTCGGCCCGGGCCAGGTGGATGTGCCGGGCACCGGTGGCCTCGTGGTCCAGGGCGATGAAGGTGGTGGCCAGTTCGGCAATCGCTTCTACCCGGGCCACCCGGTAGCCGCCGATACGGTCGCCGGGCGACGGTGTTTGCAATGAGACGGTCATGATGGCAAGCTCCTGATTCGAAGTTCGATGAATGTGCATGAGTACTGAAACATAAGGATGAAAGTCAACATGGCCAGACACCCGCGAACCCTGCTGAACGCCTGGAACCTTCGGCCGCGAAAACGCCTCGGACAAAATTTTCTCACCGCCGTCGACGTTTCCCAACGCATCGTGGATGCCGCGGTGGTGACCCCCCAAGACGTGGTACTGGAGATCGGCCCCGGACTGGGCGCCTTGACCCTCCCGCTGGCGGCCCGCGCCGCCCACCTCATCGCAGTGGAAGCCGATGCCGAAATCCTCGGCCTGCTGCGCACCGAGTTGCTGGCAGCCGGACATCAAAGCGTGGAAACGATCCACGCCTCGATTCTGGATACGGACATCGCGGCCCTGGCACCGCCGGATCGGCGCCTCGTGGTGCTGGGCAACCTGCCCTACAATATCTCCTCGCCGGTGCTGGTGCGCCTGGTGGAGTGCCGCCGTCGGGTGGACCGGGCGGTGCTGATGCTCCAAAAGGAGCTGGTGGACCGCATCGTGGCGCCGCCGGGAGGACGCGACTACGGCCGCCTCACCGTGATGCTGGCCTACTGCGCCACGGTGCGACGCCTCTTTACAGTGGCCGCCGACCGGTTCTTCCCCCAGCCCAAGGTCGATTCAGCCGTGGTGGAAATCCGTTTCAAGACGGCGCCGGATGTCCCTGCCCGGGATGAATCCTTCCTGTGGAAGGTGGTCCAGGCCGCCTTTGGCCAGCGGCGCAAGACTTTGAAAAACGCCCTCTCCGGCAGCGCCCTGCCCCTGGATGCCGCCGGCGCCGAAGCGGTGCTGCGGGCCGCCGGCATCGAAGCCAAGCGACGCGCCGAAACCCTCACCGTGGCCGAATTCGTGGTCCTGAGCCACGCGGTGGCCGAAAGGACGGGGGGATAGCCTTCGCAACGGCTGGCCTTGTTTTCAACGACCGGAACGGACCTTGAGTTCCTGAACTCGACGGTTGTATTCGGCGATGACATCCCGACGATCCAGCATGCCGATCAAGTGACCGGGGTCATCTTCTTGCACCACGGGAAGGCTGTCGATGTTGCGGGTGGTGAATTTCTGCATCACCGCGTTGAGGTCCTCGGCCGGTGTGGTGACGATGATGTCGCTGGTGGCGATGTCCCGCATCACCACGAGGTGTTCGATCTCCAGGGAAAACAGCACGGCCCGGATGTCCGTGCTGGAAAAGATGCCCACCAGGCGGCCCTGATCGTTCATCACCGGGAAGTAGTGCTGCTTGGTCTGGGAAAAGTACTGCTTGAACTCCCGAAACGGCATGCACTCGCGCACCGGGGTCACCTGGCGCATTTTCGACATGAGATCCTTGACCCGGATGGCTTGCAGAATATCCACGAAAAATTCACCGGTGTGGGCCGGTGAATCGATCCGGCTTTTGACCTGGTTGTGAAAGATGGTGAAGCTGCGCGACATCAGGTAGGCCACCGAGCAGACCAGGAGGCTGGGCAGCAGCAAGCCGTAGGAGTTGGTCATCTCGGAAACGAAGATGATGGTGGAAATCGGCGTGTTGGAAACGGCGGTGAAAAAACCGGCCATGCCCACCACCACGAAAGCCCCCGGTTCGGCCACCACGCTGGGCATCCAGCCGTGAAAGACCAGTCCCACCACGCCCCCCATGGCCCCGCCGATGACCACCGAGGGTCCGAACACCCCGCCGCTGCCCCCCGAGCTGATGGTAAAAGCGGTGGTGAAAATCTTGCCGATGGCCAAAGCGAGCAGAAACGGCACGGAAAGCTGGCTGAACAGGGCCAACTGGGCGTACCCGTAACCGAAGGTCAAGGTCTGGGGCAGAAAAAAGCCGATCATCCCGGTGAGCAAACCGCCCACGGCCGGCTTGAGATAATTGGGAAACCGCCAGCGATGAAACAGGTCGGCGGTCCCGTAAAACACCCGTACATACAACCACCCGGTGGCGGACAGCACCACCGCCAAAACGAGGTAGGGGCCCAACTCCAGGGGCTGACGGAAAACGAAGGCGGGCGCCTGGAAGAGCGATCCCCACCCGAACACGAGGCAAAAGAGACAGTAGGCCACCACCGAGGAGATGCCGGCCGGAATGATCACGTCCGACTCGAACTCCGGATCGCGGTAAAGCACTTCGGCGGCGAAGAGGGCCCCGGCCAGGGGGGCACGAAAAATGCTGCCCACGCCGGCGGCAATGCCGGCGGCCATCATGATGCGCCGGTCCCGGTCCGTCAGACCCAGACGGGTGGCCAGAAAAGAGCCGAAACCGGCGCCGATCTGGGCGATGGGCCCCTCACGCCCACCGCTGCCGCCGGAGGTCAACGTCAGGGTGGAAGCGATGGTCTTGACGATGGGGACCCGCCCACGAATGAAACCGCCACGACGGTGAAAGGCGTCGATGGCGGCATCGGTGCCGTGGCCTTCGGCCTCCGGGGCGAAGGTGTAGACAAGCCAGCCACTGAGCAGTCCGCCGGCGGCCGGCAATAGCATCAGCATCCAGCGATTCAAAGGTGTCGCCGTGGGCGGCAGCAGATGATGCTCGCCCGCGGGGGGCGGGGGGCGATAACCGGCTATCCAGTCCAGGAGATAATGAAGCCCCAACTGGGTGGAATACTGAAAGACGACGGCGCCCAGCCCGGCAATCAACCCGATCAGTACGAAGTGCACGGCCCAGCGGCCGGCCCGGGTGAAATTCACCGGGATGCGGGCGGCGAAGGGACGACGCTCCGGGTTGGCGGTTCCGTCGTTGCCGGGAGCCGTCGCAGTCATCGGGGCGGCAAGTCCTCCTTTTCCGGCGGATCGAGAAAATCCGGGGTATCAACGGCCGGCGGATTCGTCCGGGGCAACAGGGTCAATTCCAAGCCCACGGCCCGGGCCAAAACCACCAGGGTGGAAACCTTGGGGTCCACCGCCGCATTTTCGATCTTGGAGATCTGAGCCTGGGGCATTCCCGCTTTCCGGGCCACCGCCCTCTGGCTCAAGCGTTCCCGTTGCCGGGCCGCCTTGATGGCGTTTGTCAGGTGTCGGATGTCACCGCCCATGCCGCATCGCTCCGGGTCGATTCAACAATTTGATATATTTTAAAATATCATGATGGCTGGGTCAAGCCTTTCTCTCCGGGCGCAAGCGTTGAGACCCTGTTGGATCAATAGGGAAAACAGGCGGATCCGAGAAATTGGCCCCTGCTCATTAGTTCTTGCTTATGGGCTGAATTCCTCATAATGATAACAAATACGATCTGTGACGACCATTGGGGCCGATTTCCCGACCACTCACCGTTTTTGAAAGGAGATTTCCATGGCGGCCACCGAACTCATCAACACCCCCTTGAAATACCTCGACAAGGCGCTTGGTCGGTTGCGGGAGTTGGGCCTCCTGCCGGAAAAACCCGACGAGGCCCCCATCGTTGCCTTGATCAACCAGGTCAGCGATTTTGGCGAGGAAAAAGCCGTGGCCATCGCCCGCACCCTCAGCCATGCCTCCGTCTTCAACGAAGTGGTCCGGGAACAGATCACCTTGATGAAAGTGGGGGAGCGCTACGAAAAAATCACCACGGCTTTTGACAGCATCCGGGATGACGCCAAGGCCATGGTGAATCAACTGGAAGATGGCCGGATCTCCACCATGGAGAAACTGCAAAACGCCTGGATGACGGTGACCCGTGGCGACATTCCCAGTCGATTTGAAAAAATCAAGGAGACCTACCTTGAAGTGTCGGCCGACACCAAGGATCAGATTCAACGCGAGCAGAAAATCCTCGAGGCTTATCAGGACTTCCGCGGCGCCTTGAAAGAGGCCCAGGTGATGGCCTTCCAGATCCTGAAAAAGGCCGAAGAAGCGGTAGGGACCAGCAAAGCCGCGCTGGAGGCCGCATCCAGGGAGCTGGAGGCCTACACGGCCGACGATCGGGAACAGGTGGCCCGCCTGGAGCTGCAACGCGATGAACGTCTGCGGGACTTGCAGGAGCAGGACAAGCGTTACCAGATCGCCAAGGACCTGGCCGAAAATCTGTCCATCGGCTACAGCACCACCGAAGTGGTGATGGCGCGACTCATGCAGTCCAGCGCCGTCAAAGAACGTGTCTACTCCCAGGCGGTATCTTTTTTCGGCACCAACGAAACCGTCTTCACCGCTCTGAACGCCTCCTTCACCAGCATGCAGGGGCTTCACGAAAGCACCCGCACCCTGGATGCCATGAAAGAGGGGGTCAACAAGAGTCTTGAAACCCTCGCCGAGGTGGGCGGGAAAATTCAGGAGAACGCCCTGCGCGCCGGCTATGGCCCGACGCTCAAGGCCGAGTCCGTCAAGACCCTGGTGGCCTCGGTGATCAATTTCCAGGAAAAATCCGGGGCATTGATCCGGGAGATGAGGGAAATGGCCTCACGCAATGAAAAAGAAATCGCAACAGCCGTCGAAGAGGGCAAGCAACGCATCGGGCAACTCTTGAGCGCGGGGCCGACGACGATCCATGGCTGAGCAGACCGAACCCAAGGGGGATCTTTCCGAAGTTCTCATGGCCATGGACGTGGTGGACACGCTCCGCCATGAGCAGGCCCTGGTGGAACGAGAGCTGCAACTGGAGGAGGATGACGCGGCGCTGATGGAAAAGCTCCGCCGGATCTACACCAGCCAGGGGATCGAGGTCACCGACGAGGTTCTGATCCAGGGCGTCCGGGCCCTGCGGGACGATCGGTTTACCTACCGTCCACCGCCCTCCGGATTCAAGACGACCCTGGCCCGCCTCTATGTGCGAAGGGGACGCTGGGGAAAAGCGGCGGCCATCCTGATGGCGGCGGTTCTTGCGCTATGGGGAGGGTACCGTTTTCTCTACGCCGGACCGGCTGAACGGGCACGGGTCCGGATTGTTCAGGAAGCCGCCGTGCTTGGCACCGAAATCGGGAAGGACACCCTGGAACCCGGGATCCGGCAAAAGGCCGAAACCTTGCAACAGCAGGCGATGTCGGCGGTCCGTGCCGATGATCTCAGAGCCGCCCGCAGTGCGGTAACGGCGATGGGTGTCATCCGGGATCTGGTGCAACAATCGTACACCCTGCAGGTGGTGTCCCGCCCCGGTGCACCGAGCGGTGTCTGGCGTCAGTCATCCCAGAACCCCGCCGGTCGGAACTACTACCTCATCGTCGAAGCGGTCACGGCCGACGGAAGGCGGCTGGAACTGCCCGTGACATCGGAAGAAGACGGCCAAACCAGGCGCGTGAAAGAATGGGGGCTACGGGTTCCGGCGGAGGTGTACGAACAGGTGAGACGAGACAAGGCCCAGGACGGCATCGTGGACGCCAAGACGGTGGGCGTCAAGCAGCGCGGGTTCATCACCCCCGAATACCGGATGCCGACCAGTGGCGGCGCCATTACGGAATGGTAACGGAGAATCCATGCGGTACGGAACCGACACCCTGTCGATCATCGAACAGCATCTCTCGGCCGCCCGGGACCAGACCCAAGCGGCCGGCACCCGTCTCGAAGCGCTGAACCGACGGCTATTGGACCTTCGCGCTGACCTCGGCGAGGCGGTGCGCCGCTTGGCCCGGTTTCGGATGGACGAACTCAGTGCGGCCCGGGTCATCGCCCACCTGGATGAAACGGATCGGGAAGTCGTCGACCTGCTCTCGCAACGTACCGAGGCGCTCCGTGAAACCGAGGACAACCTGGCCCAATCGCTGGAACATCAGCAAGCCCTGAAGGCCTCCCGCGATGAAGCGGCGCGGGTCTATGACGAAACACTGAAAGCGCTGGACGACGAAGCGGGCGAGATCAGGGCACAGCTTGATCGCCAGGAATCGTACAGCACCCAGGAGACCCGGACGGCGGAGGCAGCGGAACGTCTATCCCGAGCCAGGGAGAAGGCGGATCAGGCGGAGGCGGACCGGGCCGCCAAGGGCGAACCCTACGAGAAAGATCCGCTGTTCATGTATTTGTGGAAACGCCGCTTCCGGACGCCGGAATACAAGGCCGGACCACTGACCCGGACCCTGGATGCCTGGGTCGCCCGGATGATCCGCTTCGACGAGGCCCGCAACAACTACGCCATGCTGACCCAGCTTCCGGGGCATCTCCGGGCTCACGCCGAACGCCAGGAGGCCGTCGCCGCCGAGGAGGACCGAAAGCTGCGGCAGATGGAAGCCAAGGCGCTGGAAGACGCGGGCTTCGCCGGCCGGCGGGAGACCTTGGACGCGCGCCAAAAGGCCCTGGAAGCGCTTGAAATTCAAATCGAAGAGGAAGAAAAGAACTACGAACGCCTCATGGCGGCCCGAGCGGATTTCTCCTCCGGCGCCGATCCGTTTTCCAGCAAGGCCATGGCGCTTCAGGTCGATGAGATCGCCAACGACTCCATCGCCGAGCTTTACATGGAAGCCAAGCTGACCGCCAAGACGGACGACGACATGATCGTCCAACGGATCCGGGACCTTCAGGAGGAGGAGAAGAGCATCACCGAGGAGCTGAAACAGGTTCAGGTCGAAGCGGCCAGAGGCCAGCAAGGCTTCCGGGAACTGGAGACGCTCCGGCGCCGCTTCCGTCAGAACCGATACGATTCCGGGCATTCCTACTTCCCGGGAAGTTTTGATATCGGCGCCCTGCTGGGGATGCTGCTGGGCGGCATGGCATCAAGCGGTGACGTGTGGGAACGGATCCGCCGGGAACAGCAATTCCGCAGGCCCCGTACCCCCGAAACCTTCGGCGGCGGCTTCTTGCCGAATCTTGGCAGGGGAGGCGGATTCGGCGGTGGCGGATTTCGCACCGGCGGGGGATTCGGTGGAGGTGGATTTCGCACCGGCGGTAAATTCTGAACCACCCCGCCGTATCGTTTCCCCCACCGGAAACTGCAAATCCCCGGCAAACCCGAGAGCAATCCGAGCGCAGTCCTGAACCCGGGGCGTCATCCAATCCAGGTTGCTGCGCTCGTTGCTGAAATCCGCCCTCCCTTCAGACAGATCCCAAGCCGATCATCTGTTCGATGCGCTGAGTCACCTCGGCCGGCAGGCCCAATCCCCGGGCAAGCTGTTCCAGGTAGGCCTTTTCCGCCGGCGTGTCGACTTCGACGGCCAAGAGGGAAGCAGCGTAGATCTCCGCACCCAGATCGGGCCGGTTGTTGGCCTCCGCCAGAAGCGCTTCGGTCTCCATGGGCTTTTGGAGCTCCGCGGCCACCCAGTTGCGGCCTACCCCGTCCGCCCCCAAATCCTTCAGCTTTCCCACTAGACGCTGGACCTCGTTCTGGTCGATCTGGCCGTCGGATTTGGCCGCGTTGATCATTGCCCTGAGCACCAGTTCGGTGCGTTGTTCCAGTTCCTGCACCTCGGATTCGGTCTGGGGTTTGGCAAGTCCCAGCGGAACCTGGGCCTGTTCCTGCCCGCTGTCTTTCAGGGCTCTGAACGCCATGGCCCCCAGCAGGGCCATCACCCCTCCGCCCAGGGCGCCGCCCATGGACTTTCCGCCGCCGCCGAGAAGTGAGCCCGCCAAGGCCCCCAATCCACCGAGGGCCAAGTTCTGCTTGCCGCCCACCGCCTGCTCGGCCTGGTTCAACACGCTGCCCAACATGCCGCCCAAACCGCCGCTGCCGCTGCCGCTGCCCATTGCCCCTGAAAGGAGGCCGCCCAGACCGCCGCCGCTCTGTCCCTGCTGCCCGCCGAACAAGCCGCTCAGGCTTTCCAACAACCCTCTGCCCCCCATGGCACTTTGCATTCGCTGATTGGATGAAGGGGCCATGCCGGATTGCATCATGGCGCCCAACAGATCGTTAAGGCCCATCTTTGCCTCCCTCCGAATGGTTGTCGCCCAAATCGACGCGTTGAACCGCCGATATACCCCGCCCACCGGGGCATCTGATGGCGCCGCGTTACCGGATCAGCCAAGTGGGATACGAATTTTCTGACCCGGGTAGATCAGGTTGGCATCCTTGATGACCTCTCGGTTGGCCTCGAAAATTTTGGGATAGTCGTTTGCCTTCCCATAGAACTGCTTGGCGATGGCGGACAGGGTGTCCCCCTTCTTGATGATGTAGTATTCCACCTTTTCCGTAACTTCGGGGGCCTGCAGGCCATCGATGTTGACATCGGTAACCCCCTTGACGTTGCCGGCCATGAGCACCGCCTTCTCCATGGCATCAGGACTCGATGCCTGGCCGGTGAGGGAAACCACACCGTCCTTGAAATCTATGCCAAGCCCTGCAATTCCCGGGTTGTTTGCTTCGATGTGGCCTTTGATCTTTTCGGCTGCTTCGGCATCCTGATTGAACAGCTTTTGACCGATCTCCTTGACGAAATCGAACAGTCCCATGATCCCTCCCTTGGTTCTGGCAGCATCTGCCGGCAAACTCCCTTCACGGCGATAACCGATACCCGGTCACCCCCAACCCCTTAAACCCCTTTCAATCGAAGGCCTCTTTGCTCATGTCGTCGTTGAAATCAAGGACCCACTGCAAGTGATTGTACGAACGCTCCACGCCGGACCGAAGGTAGGTGACGATCACCCGCCCGGCTTCCGCCTCGTTCTCCAATTTGGGCAGGTGCATCCGTTGCTCTCGAAGCTCAAAATCCGCCGAATTCAAGCCGGCCTTTTTGATGATATCCAAGAAATCCCCCATCTCTGTCTTGTCGATCAACATCTCATGGTCTCCTTTTTAATGAGGTACGTTGGGTGTTGAACTCGTTGGTGGCGAACATTTTCCCCTGTCATTCCGAACATCAGTGAAGGAGCCTTCGTAGCTGCGTCGGGATAGCAGGGAGCACCGACGGCCGGCGACAGGGGGCGTCTCGAAAGACCTCATTTCAAATCTGAGGTGCAATGGGGACACTTGAGGGCCTTGATCGGAATTTCAGTAAAACAGTAAGGACATGACTTGGTCGTCGGCTCGGGAGGTGGCGCATCCTCCTTTCTCTTTAGGCTGTTCATCCCCTTGATGAGCATAAAGACGGCAAAAGCGACGATCAGGAAACTGATCACGGTGTTGAGAAAGGCACCGTAGCCCAAGGTGACGGCGCCGGCCTCCTTGGCGGCCGCCAGGGTGAGGTAGGGTCCCGCCGTGGCACCTTCTTTTAAAGTAATGAACAGATCGGTGAAATCGACATTGCCCAGGAGCAGGCCGATGGGTGGCATGATCACCTCATCCACCAGGGACTTGACAATGGTGCCGAAAGCGGCACCGATGATGATCCCCACGGCCATGTCCACCACGTTGCCGCGCATTGCGAATTCTTTGAATTCTTTAAACATGCATCGTCTCCGTCCTAGGGTTAAAGTCGTTTTTCAAAGGCCTTGAGGCATGAGGCCGGCCCTTCCAAACGCCAGGCCTACGGAACAAGCCGGCCATCTCAGCGATTGACGCCGGTACCGGCTGTCTCTGGTGATGGATCGGCATACCGGATGGACCCCGCCCATCGGGGTCCACCCATCCGATCTGGTAAACGCTATCGAAAATGTCTTTCCTTGAACGCTACCAGGAGGAAACCCCCAGGCTCTTTACGGTTTCGTAGGTCAGGGCGCCGGAGGCCAGCCCCTTTTTGGTCTGGTAGGATTTCATGGCCGCTTCGGTCTCAGGCCCAAAAACCCCGTCGATGGGTCCCGGGTTGTGGCCGGCATTGAGCAGGGCGGTCTGAAATCTCTTGATGAAATCAGGAGAGACGTTGGTCTCGCAGAGAATCTGTCGCCACTCCATCCGTCCGTCGGTCACCTGTTCAGTCTTGGTCACGGTCTGATACTCGGCCGGGATGGGAATCTTGCGCTCCTGGGGCGGCGTGACCATTTTTTTGACCTTCACGGTCTTATAGACAGCAGGGATCTCGATGGTCCGAGTTGTCGGCGGCTTGACCATGACCTTTTTTCTGACGGTTTCATATTCGGCGGGGATGGGAATTTCCCGCGTGGCCGGCGGGCTCACCATCACCTTCCTTTTCACTGTTTGATAAACCGCCGGAATCTCGACGAGGCACATGATTTCGCCGGTTGCATTGTCCATCTTTTCGATGGGGCCGCGTCCTTTCTTCCAGACGGTTTCGGCGGGCTTTACGAGGATTTTCTCTTCCTGCCATTCGTATTGCGCCGGGATTTGCTCCTTGCGGCTGGACGATTCCTTGACGAGAACTTGCTCTTCAACCCAATCATACTGGGCCGGTATCGTCTCCAGGCGCTGGGAAGCCTCGCTGACGAGAACCTGCTCTTTCACCCATTCGTACTTGGCGGGAACCACTTCCAGTTGTTCCGAAGCGCCGCGTTTCAGCACGGTCTCGGTCACCGTTCGGTAGGTGGGGGGAATGAACACCCGGGCATAGCACTCGCCCGGTTTCGCGTTCGGGGGCAGCAGCATGCCATCGGCCCCGGTTTCCGGCACAACGACGGTTTCGGGTTTCTCCGCAAGCTTTTTCTCGTATTCCGCCAAAGTGGCATCTTTTGCTTTCTGGGCCGTTTCAAGCTGCTTGATCTGGCTATCTTTTTTGGCCAGTTCCTCTTGGAGATAGTTCATGTCTCCGCTTTGCTGGTGAGCACAACCGGAAAATACCAGCAGAGCCCCTAATCCCATTACCGCCAAAGCTCTCTTCATCATTTTTTCCTCCATTTCTGCTTTAGTTAAACTGCTTTCCCTGGCCGCCGTCGTTCAATGCGGCGCTCCCGAATCGCCTTTTTTCGACAAGGCGCGTCAACTTAACCTCAACTTCCGCCCCCAAGGTCCGCAACGCCCCCATCAACACACTGAAACTTTCCTTCCCGAGAAAACGCTGCATATCGTCCTCAGTCTCCCATTCATCCATGAGAACGAAACGGTACGGGTCTTCCCAGTCCTCATAAACCTGGGAAATGCTTATTCCCGGTTCCGCGAGACGTTCCTTTTGGAGTGAACGCATGGCATCCAAAAATTCGTTCCGCTTTTCCGGCTTTATTTTGGCGATGACCGTCATACAGGTCATCAGCGCCCCCCTGCCATCCGTCACCTGTGCCGCATCCGCTCAATCTCGGCGCTTCGGCGAAGTCAGATGGACGAACCGCTTTTAATGGTCGCTTCCGATGTAACGGTAAATCGCAGCACCGATCACCGCGCCAATGATGGGCGCCACCCAGAACAGCCAAAGCTGGGCCAACGCCCAATCCCCGGCAAAAACAGCCACTCCGGTGCTGCGGGCGGGGTTTACCGAAGTGTTGGTCACCGGGATGCTGATCAGGTGGATCAGGGTAAGACACAGCCCAATGGCAAACGCCATGGTCAGAACCGTGAGACCGAAGGCCAGGGCAACTCCATGCAATCCGATGCCGACATCCGGAAAGGCAGCGGCCAGCACCGCACTGCCGCACCCGCCAAGAACCAGCCAGAATGTGCCGAAGCATTCCGCCATGTATTTTTTCATCTCAATCATTTCCTTTGTTTTGGATGATGATGTCGAAAAAATGATCTTGAAAACATGACAGAGCAGTATTCATGCCAACACGATCAAAACTAAAAAAATCGCTAATCATTTGAATTATTTATTCTTATTTAAACAATCAACCAAAATGAGGAAAAACAATAAAACAAGAAATACCACCATATTTGATGGTATCGCGTTATTTCGTGGTTTTTACCTTCTTGACGTGTCGGTGAATGGAGGGGCTGATAAAACGATGCGCTACGGGGAAAAAATCAGACTATATCCGGTCTTTTGATGCCCAGTTTGTTCATGCGGGACCTGAGGGTGTTGGGGTTGATCCCCAGAATCCGGGCGGCCCCCTTGGGACCTTCGATTCTCCACCCCCTTTCCTGGAGTGTTTTTAAAATGTGGTCGCGCTCCACTTCCACGAGTTCTTTTCTTTCATAGATCTCCGAATCGTCTTTCGTCTGGTTGAAGGCGAAGGGCAACGGTTCGAGCTTGTCGACCAGGCGAAGCTCGCGGTCTTCGCTCAGCAGAATCGCTTTCTCGAGGACATTGATCAGCTCGCGCACGTTGCCCGGCCAATTGTAGTTCTGAAGGGCCTGCATGGTTTCCGGTGAAATCCGGTCGATGCGCTTGCCGAACTTTTTCACAAACCGTTCCTTGTAAAAACCCACCAATGCGGGGATATCCTCTTTTCTTTCCCTGAGCGGCGAAATGGTCACGGGAAAAACGTTGAGCCTGTAGAAAAGATCCTGCCGGAACCTGCCATTGCTGATCTCTCTCTCGAGATTACGATTAGTGGAGGCGATGACCCGGACATCCACTTTCACCGTGTACGGGCTGCCGAGACGCTCGAACTCGCCATCCTCGATCACTTTGAGCAGCTTGGCCTGCAGTTCCACCGGCAGCTCGCCGATTTCATCGAGAAAAATGGTGCCTCCGTTGGCCAATTCAAAACGGCCGATCTGCCTGGCCACGGAGCCGGTGAAGGCGCCTTTTTCCCTGCCGAAAAGCTCGCTTTCGATGAGGTTGGCAGGCAGCCCGGCACAGTTGACATTGATGAAGGCCCTGTCTTTTCGACGGCTTTTCTGGTGCAGATAGTGGGCAAAAAGCCCCTTGCCGGTGCCCGTCTCTCCGGTCAACAGCACCGTCACATCGGTGGGCGCCACCTGCTGGATCCGGCGCAGGGTGTATTTGATGGGATCGCTGTCGCCGATGATGCCCCCGCAATGATCCTTCAGCTTCATCTCGTCGCGCAGATAGATGTTCTCGGCCTCCAACCGCGCCTTGAGCTGTTTGATGGTGTCGAGGGCGTTTCTCAGGTTCCTTTCAGCCTCTTTGCGGACCTGGATCTCTTTTTCCAGTTGGGCCACCTTCTGCTCAAGCTTGCTCACCAACCGCTCATTGTGCGTCCGGAGCACATCCTCTTCCTGAAACGCTTCTCTATTCACAGCGGAATCAACGCGGTGGCTGGCGGCCATCACCGCCTCGATGGCCGCCATGAACGCTTCGGGCTCGCACGGTTTGGTGATGACCCGGGCCGCGCCGATCTTGATCGCAAGGTCGGCATCCCCGGGACTGGTGTACTCGGCGGTGTAGAAGATGAACGGGATATCGCGCAGGCCGGCGTCCGTCTTCACAATCCGGCAAAACTGGAAGCCGTCCATGACCGGCATGAGGATGTCGCTGATGATCAAATCGCTTCCGTGGTGATGAAGCGTCTCCAATGCCTCGGTGCCGTTTGTCGCCGACCGCACCTCGTGGCCGTTTCCCTTGAGCAGCGCCTCCAGGAAATAGAGGTTGGCTTCATTGTCGTCCACGATGAGGATATTCATTGGCTTGCCCCCGACCTATCCGTCAGTGATGGTCGATGTGGACACAAGGCTCAAAAAAATCCGCTTCGGCCAGACCATCGGAATTATTTCCGTTACAGTATCCACTGCCAACTAGCGGGGCGTCAAGGCGAATTCCGGCAGTCAAGCCACTCGGGTCATCTCCTGCCCCAGGGGAATATCGATCTTCGGCGCACTTGAAAATCACTGAGAAACCGGCGCGGGAAATTTTTCGTTGTATCTCTTTTCGGCTTGGCCCGTCCCGATCATCACCAGCTCGTCTCCCGGCGCCAGGACAATGGCCGGGTCGGGGTTGACAAGCAACTCTTCCTTCCTCTTGACGGCCACCACGCTGCAACCGGTGTCTTCCCGGATACGAATATCGGCCAGCGCCCTGTTTTCAAGTTTCGGATTGATGTCCACGCGAAAAATATTCAGTCCCTCGGAGAGCATCACCATCCGTTGGGGTTCGAGCAGGTTCATGATGGTCGTGGTGGCCAGCGAACTGTAGGATATCACCAGATTGGCGCCGGCTCGGTGCAGGGTATTGAGATTGCGGTCCAGGGTGGCCCGACTGATGATCTGTACATCGGGTCGCAATCTCCGACAGTAGATGGTCAGGTAGATGTTCAGATTGTCGTCGTGGGTGGTGATGATGATGGCCGGGGTCTCGTTGATCCCCGCCTTAACCAGGATCTCCAGATCGCCGGCACTGCCGTGGATAAAATGGGTATCCTGAGCACCGATACCAGGTCTTTTTTCCACCACCCGGTAGTCGAGGCCGCGGCGCTTGAGGGCCTCGGCCACGGACTGGCCCACGCGACCGCCGCCCAACACCACCACCGGCGCGCGGTTGGGGGCCTTGTCGGCGCTGAAGCCCACCGAGCGATCGAAGCGATCAAGCTGCTCTTCGGTGCCGGCCAGGACCAGCACGGTGGATTCCCCGATGCGGGTCTGGGGAGTGGGCATCAGAAACTCACCCGGCTCCCAGATCCCCACCACGGTAACCCCAGTAGCCTGCCGCAGTCCGCTTTCGGCCAAAGTCTTGCCCTGGAGCCAGGTCCGCATGGCCGGGGCCTCGGCGATGAGCAGGCCGTCGAATCGGCCCACCACGTTGGCCCGCATGCTCACCCCCAGCACCCGTCGCGCCAAGGCCTGGCCCAGCATATCGGTGAACTGGAACACGTGACTGCTGCCGGCCAGGTGCAGGATATCGAGACTGTCGGCCATGTCGGCGTTGGTCACCGTGGTCACTCGGCCATCGATCTCCCGGATGGTGAAGATGATGTTGGTACTGGCGATATCGTCATTGAGCACCACCACCGCCGCCGCCTCATCGACACGCAGGCGGCGATAAGTCTGCGGATCATCCAGATCCCCCACCATGACGTTGAACCCGAGATCGTGCAAATCCAGGGCATGCTGCAAATCTCCAGTGACGATGACGTAATCGATGCCGTACTGGGCCAGTTTTCCGATGAGGTTGACGGCCACATCGTCGAAGTTGGTGAAGATGACGTGTCCGGAAACCTCCTCGGCCACCTCGCGCGGCGCCCTGGCCCGGTTCTGGGCCTCCAGCCAAGGCGCGTAAAAGAACTGGATGAAGGTAAAGGGCAGCATCACCAGCAAAAAGACGATGCCGCTGAGCAGCACCACCACCGAAAAGAGCTTGCCCAGATCGCTGGCGAAAGTAATATCCCCGAAGCCCAGGGTGCTCATGGTGGTCAAGGTCCAGTAGAACCCGGTGATCCAGGAGTAATGGCGTCCCTCGTAAACCATCAGCAGGTGAAACAGGACGCTGAAGACAACGAAAAAAAACAGCAGGATCAGGCAGAATTTGATCAACAGGCGCACATTGGTGCGTTGCCGACCGGTCTGCAGCAGCATGGCCAGTTGGGTAGCCATTGTCTTCATGGCAACTCCAGGGCTCGTTTCACCCCCATCGCCAGTTCATGCAGGGTGAATGGCTTTTGGATGAACAGGGTGCCACTTTCCAGCACCCCCCGCTGGGCGATGACTTCCGCCGTGTAGCCAGACATGAACAGCGTCTTAAGGTTCGGGATGATTTTTTTGAGTTGGTCCGTCAGCTCACGACCGTTCATCTCGGGCATCACCACGTCGGCCATCGCCAGCGCGATACGCCTCTCATGGGTTTTGGCCAGCGCCAGGGCCTCGCCGGGACTGGCCGCGGTCAAAACCGTATAGCCCAGCCTTTCAAGCATCTGTTGGGCCACGTGAAGAATCGATACTTCGTCTTCGACGATCAAGAGGGTCTCCCCTTGTCCCTTGGGCAAATCCACCGGGGGGGCAGGCGTCGCCTTTACCCCGTCGGCCTCCGGGCGCTGGCGCGGCAGGTAGAGAAAAAAAGTCGCGCCTTGCCCGGGATGACTCGATACCTGAACATACCCGTTGTTTTGACGCACGATGCCATAGACCGTCGCCAGCCCCAAGCCGGTTCCCTGTCCGAAGGGCTTGGTGGTGAAAAAGGGTTCGAAGAGACGATCCAGGGTTTGCGCGTCCATGCCGCTGCCGTCGTCAGCGACGGTCAAAAGGACGAAATCTCCCGGTTCGAAAGCCACGGCATCGGGCCCCTGGATGGCATCCAGGTGAACATTTTCGGTACCGATGGTGATTTTCCCCACCCCTTTGATGGCATCCCGGGCGTTGACGCACAGATTTGCCAACACCTGATCGATCTGGATGGGGTCCAGTTTTACCGGCCATAGCCCCGCCGAAGGCTGCCAAACCAGTTCGATATCCTCTCCGATGAGCCGCCTCAGAATCTTGAGCATCCCATCCACCGTGTTGTTTAAATCCAACACCCGAGGATTGATGGGCTGCTTGCGGGCGAACCCGAGCAACTGCCGGGTGATGTCAACGGAATGCCGGGCCGCCTGGAGAATTTCCAGCATATAGGACCGGATGGGATCTGTCGCCTTCATCTGCTCCATGGCCATTTCGGCATAGCCGATGATCACACTGAGCATGTTGTTGTAATCATGGGCCACGCCCCCGGCCAGGCGGCCCACCGATTCCATTTTCTGGGCCTGGTGTAATTGAACTTGCAACTGTTGGCGGTCCTTCTCGGCACGTTTTTGCTCGCTGAGATCGGTAAATACGCCCAAGCACCCGGCGAATCGACCGGTCGCCTGATCCAGCCGCGGGATCCCGCCCACCAGGACCGGGATCCGGGTGCCGTCCGGTCGCTGCAATTCGATCTCGTAACGGTCCTTTTCTCCGGCGGCGCGTCGCGCGTCGGCCGCTCGTGCCGCGGCCCGGTGCTCCGGCGAGACAAACTGTATCCAGGAGCGCCCCACCAGTTCTTCCGGCGTCTGGCCCAACAGGGCGGCAAGCTCCGGATTGATGAAAGTCAAATTGCCATCGATGTCGGTGAGCACCACCCCTTCATTCATGGTCTGGACGATACTCTCGTTGAGATCCTTCAACTCTCTCAGGTTCGTGTCCACCTGCCGGCGTTCGGTGATGTCGGTGGAGATGCCGCACAAGGCCAGGGGCACACCGTCGGCGCCGTGGATCACCCGGGTCCGGCAATCCAGAAAACGCCTCCGTCCATCACCGGTAACGTTGACCACCTCGCCGCGCCAGGCACCTTGTCGTAGCGTCGTTTCCAGGATTTCCCGCTGGGTGGCCCCATGCTCGGGACCATCACCCAAAATCGTCACCGATTGGCCGATGAGGGCCGACCGGGATCGGTTGAGGGTCTTGATCTCGGCTTGGTTGACATAGGTAATGGTCCCCTCCAGATCGGTAATCGTGACATGGTCCTGGATCTGATCCAGGACCAGTGACTTCAGTTCCAGTTCGGCGGTACGCGCCTGCACCTCGGCTTCCAAATGCACCCGCCCGCGAAGAATGAAAGCGGTAAAAACCGTCAGCAGCAGCGTAAACAGCGTTCCCCCCGTCGCGGTCAGGATGCCGGCCTGCATGGGATAGGTGGCCATGAAAGACGGCTGGGCGTAAACGGTGAGCACGTAGGCATGATCGAAAACAAAAAGGGGAAAAACGGCGGCCAATGCCTCGGTTTCCGGGTGAATCGGGGGATCCTCCGGTCGCCGGGCGCGATGCAAAGCGCTATGCGAGGCGGAAGAGGAGCCGAGAAACCGGCGTCTCTGTCCAGTTTCAATGCGTTGCAGACCGACCACGGAAACCGATCCGCCCTGTTCGCCGGAGCGGTGGGCCGCGATCATGAATTCATCCAGCCGCAGCCGTACCACCACGAAGCCAAGGATCCGGGAGGCCCCCTGACGGGCAAAAACGGCTTGAGCCGCCATCAGAATGGGTTCCTGTCCGCTCTGCGCCCCCGCCGGTGGGGTCTCGATGGCCGCAGGCATCCCGCTGGACGCCGATGCTTCCAGGATGCCGCGCACGGCCGCGTCGGCCCCCAGGTCGTATCCGGGAAATTTGCGGTTGAATTGGACGGGCTCGGCGTACCAGACCGGATAGTAGACGGGCCGCCGGGAAACCGCTGCCTTGTGCCCTCGGGCATCCGATTGCCAGAAGAAAAAATCTTTCCCCCTTTCAGAACGCGCCGCCATCTCTGCCTGGTCCTTCACCGCGGCGGGCACCGCTCGAATCCAGGCGAAGGATTCGATCCCCGACCAGCGAATCAGGGGCCTGGTAAAGAGCGCAAATTCACTGCGATCCACGAACTCGGAGCTGGCGAAGAACCGGGCCAGCGCCTGGAGGTTGCGCTCCACATCCACCAGGGCGTCAAAGACCGGCTTGACCTCGGCCTGGGCCAGGAGGCCGAAGGCCTCACGTCGAAGACGGCTCTCGGAATGATGGGCCACCCAGGCCGCGGCCACCGTCAACGTGGCGCCCAGGAGCGCCACGAAGATGGCTTCAGGGTAATGGCCCCACGGGCGGGGAAAAATATTCAAAGGAATTCGGAAACATAACAACAAAAGTGCCCCCAGGCAAACCACCACTGGCGGCAGCAGGCCCCATAAAAGAGACAGGCGGGCTTCGGCGACATCCCTGCGCCACTGGGCCGCTTCGACATCGATTCCCACCACCATCCGCACCCGCCCGTTGAGAGGGTCGATGACAGGCGCGCCGGCTGAAAGGAAATCCCCCCTCCGATCCTCCCCGGCATCGAAAACATCGGCCTTTCCGGATTGGAAAATTTCCAGGAGGGGCCGGGATGCGCCGGAGAGCACCGCACCGGGGACCGGGATGCCGGAAATCCCGCCGGTGTAGGCCACCGGCCCGAAGACCAGTTCATCGTTGTAAAGATTCAGAACCCAGATGCCGCGGCAGGAAATTTCGGATCGATAGTCTTCCAGCCACCGCTGCAACCGCAGAAACGGGGGGGAGTTCTGGTCGGCCGGAGAAAAGGAAGCAGATTCGAGGATTTCATAGGGAATCGAGCGGGCCAGGAAGCTCGCCTGCTGCAGTACGCCCCGACGCAAGTCCCGGACGGCCGAGTCGGCGGACCACTGTCCGATTCCCAATCCAGCGATGACCAATCCAACGAGAAACAGAAACAGGCTGGCAGCTCGCACCGGGCGGTTCAGCGCCCGGAACCGATTCGGGTCGCTCATCTTATTCTTTTTTCAACCGAAATAGGTTACGGCATCAACCGACGGGCATGGCAAACCACCCGTGACACCGTTTCACGGCGTTTCCCCATCAGCCGGCGGGCCGATCTGACCGGGCAAAGCCCGCCTTTGCCACCTCCAACCGCACATGACCTAAAGCTGCTCAGCGATGGAAACCGTCCGGTCGCCGAGCAGGTTGACGTACGAGCCCAGCTCGTTGTCGTACCAGCCATAGATCACCGCCTGGGTCACCGGGATGCGCAGCAGCGGATCCTTCATCGCCGACACCACCGCCGGCTCCACGCTTGCCACCCGGCTCAGGTCGATGGTGATTTCAGCGGTGCGGGTGTGAATTTCGTGGCCTTCGATGATGGCCGCGGCCCGGGGCAGGCCGATGATGTCGGCGGAAACGTTTTGCCGATCGCTGTAATGGAGGTAGCCGGCCGGATCCTCCTCGGCCGACTGGCGATAGATCTCCTTGATCATGCCGGCGCGAATCGGCTCTCCATCCGGCTCCTCCTGGAGATTGAGCACCAGGATGATCAGTGACCCGGTGCTGGAGGCGATGCGCACCGACTCGGCGATGAACCCGATGTTGGCCATTTCCGGAATGACCAGGCTCAAGGCCTTGGCGGCGCCCGTGGTAGTGAGGATGATGTTGTTGAGGATGCTGCGGTTCTTGCGCAGATCGGTCTTGCCGGATCCCGGCAGCCGGTCGAGGACCTGCTGGCTGCCGGTGGCGGCGTGAACCGTGGCCATGGAGGCGGACAGGATCCGCTTGGGGCCGAAGTGGTTGATCAGCGGGCGGATCATGTGCGCCAGGCAGGTGGTGGTGCAAGAAGCGTTGGAAATCAGGCGGTGGCGGCGCGGGTCGTATTGGTGGGCGTTGACGCCCATCACCGTCGTCACGGCATCCTCGGGCATGGAGGCGCCCTTGGACTTGATCTTGAACGGTGCGGAAGCGATGACTTTCTCGGCACCGGCGTCCAGGTGACCACGGAGCGAACCCTTGGGGGCATCACCGGGCAAGGTGGGATCGAGGAAGCGGCCGGTGGTATCCACCACCAGCCGCACGTCGTGGTTCGACCAGGCGACCTGAAGCGGGTTGCGATGCGTCCGCAGAAAACGGACTTTCACCCCGTCGATGGACATGGTGCCCGCATCCTCGTCGATCTGGTCGATCACCGGTTTGCCGCGATGGCCGTAAAGATAGCCATGAAGGCTTCCGTAGGTGGAATCGCGTTCGACATAATCGGCGATATCCGCCAGGCAGGTGCCGGCTGTCCGTCCGATATTGACAACGATTTCAGGAAAAAAACGTCTCGCCACGTGATGCCAAAGCGACAACTTGCCGATGCGTCCCAGTCCGTTGATTCCCAGAATCAAATCGCTGCCGAATTCCTTTCGCTCCGCCATGAATTGCCTCCGTGATTGAGTTGCGCGGTAACTCTATACTTGCCACAGGCGCTTGGGGGAATCAAGGGATCGACTCAGGCGGCATGGGCCTGAATTCGCCCCTGATAGACGGCCCCGGCCTGGCCGTCGATGCTGATGAAATCCCCCGAAACCAGCTTCACCTTGCCGAAACGACACCGTCGACCGGCTTCGTCGCAGACGAGGTTGGCGCACCCGACGACACAGGTCTTCTCCAGGCGATGGGCCACCACGGCAGCGTGGGACGTCACACCGCCCCGGGCCGTGAGCAACCCATCCGCGGCGTTGATTTCCCGAATGTCGTCGGGCACGGTGTCCCCCCGAACCAGGATGAGGTGGGTGTCCGGCTCGGCCGCCCGCCAGTGGTCGATCTCCTCGAGACTGAAAACCAGCCGCCCCGCCATGGCACCACCGGCCACCCCGATCCCGTGCCCCAACTGGCGTTGCGGATCGATCTCCTCCGGATCGAAGTTGAACACCTTCTTGCGCTCCCGGATGGCCATATCACGAGTCTGGAGCAGATAGAGATCATCCACCTCGGGACTCTCGAAGGTGAATTCCATCTCCTGGGGGCTCCATCCGTGCTGATAGATCAGGGTATTGGCCCATTCCTTGAGCTGGTTGTAAATCTGCGGATAATGAGTCTCGAGGGTGATATCGGTTTCCCGCATCTCCCTTTCTTGCTGAAACAGGGAAATGGGCAGGGTCGTCACCAGCCCGCTCACCACATCCTCCCCCTGGTTGCCGACGGTAAAATCTCCCCAAAGCTTGAGGATGTCGCCGGACCAGCGGGGACTGTGGGTGAAAAACACCCCGGTCCCCGAGGTATCCCGCCGGTTGCCGAAGACCATCTTCTGCACGGTGACGGCCGTTCCCCAGTCATCGGAAATCCCCATGATCTTTCGGTAGGTCTGGGCCTTGGGCGAGTGCCAGGAAGCGAAGACGGACCGAATCGCCACCACGAGTTGATCGAAGGGTGCCGCCGGGATCTCCACCCCATGGTCCTGGACGAGATTCTTGTAGGTCAGCGCCACCTTGCGCATGTGGTCCCCGGAAAAATCCCGCTTGTAGGGGATGCTGAGCCGTCGCTTGAATTCACTGATCACCGCGTCGAAAGCATCCCGCTCCAGGCCGAAGGCCATACCGAAGCACTGGAGGAAGCGGCGGTAGCAGTCCCAGGCGAACCAGGGATTACCGCTGCGGGCAGCCATGCCGGCGGCGATCTCCTCGTTGATTCCGACATTGAGAAAAGTGTCCATCATCCCGGGCTGGCTGATGGCGGAACCGCTACGCACCGAAAAGAGCAACGGCTTGTCCGGAGCCCCGAAGTGAAGACTGGTGATCCGTTCCACCCCCTTGAGATGCCGGGCCATCTGTTCCTTGAAGTTTTCTTCGGCCTGGGGATACTCCTCGATGAGCTGACGGCAGCGAAACGCTTCCGTGGCGATGATGAACCCCGGTGGCACCGGCAGCCCGAACCCCTTGAGCTGCACCATGTTGTACCCCTTGGTCCCCAAAAGAATGATGCCGGTCATCCGGGCCGCGGGATAATCGATGGAGGTCATCACCCGCTGGGGGTCGTAGTTGAGCAGGAGGTGGAGACGGTTGTCGGGCAGTTTTTCCGCCTGGTGGAACAGGGTGTTGAGAATGCGGCCCAAAAAACGGTCGAGCTGCTGCAAACCGAGGCTCATGGCCATCTGGTCCCGGAAAAAGATCTCCGATACCCGATGGCGAAGGCGCTCCGAATCTTCCGTCCCGTCGGCGGGCAGATATTTGGGCAGCAACTGGGCAACGGGGATCTGGTTGAGAATCCGGTTGAGGTTGGCCTCGTGGATGTTGTTGAAATAGTCGCTGATGATGTTTTTGACCGCCTGGGCGAACCCCTTGAAGATGTCCAGGTATTGGGTAAAGGTAAAGCCCCTGACCTCGAGGGAATGGGCCAGCAGATGAAGTTGGCGCTCCAGCTCCACCGACCGGAGACCGTCGATCTTCAGCGCCCAATCAAACAGTTTGAGCCGCTCATAGATCTGGAAAAAGGTCGCCTTGGTGATCAATGACAGGTCCAGTTCCTCCACGAGGCGGTCCAGCAGCGTATTGGCCAGCGATTCGATGCGAAAAGTCAGGCCGAGGGCATCGAATTTCAGCTCGTGGTAAGAGCCGTACATAGAGGGGATATCGATGGTAAAATGCCGTTTCTTGTAAATATCCTCCCGTACCTCGTAGGTCTGATCGCTGAGCAGCAGCTCCTTGAGTTGCTCGGAGTAAGCCAGCAGCCCCATGATCTTGAGCTTGGGATTGGTTTCTTGCAGGGCAGCGGCCAGCTTGTCGATATCGGGGAAGGCTTCGGTACGCAGGCCGGCCAGATGCGACTCGATTTCGGAGAACACCGTGTTGTATTTCTGGTGGAGCATCCGGTAGAAGGACACCATCAAACGGATACGCTCCCGGTCCACCGGATCGGTATCCGGAGCGGCGTCGATGAGGGAGGCGATGTGATCCTCGGTTCCCTCCAACAGATTCCGGGGCAGATCGATTCCCGCCTGGCGCAGGTGCTTGAGGATCCGTCGCAAGCCATCCACCCACGGGCCGTGGCCATCGATCTGGGCATAGAGATTGGGGGGCACGAAGGGCTCGATGAGGGGCTTTTCCCCCGTTTCCCAGAATTGAAAGGTGGCCTCCATGAGGTCCAACACCCGGCTGCTGCTTTCCACGTGGCTCTGCTTGCGCAAAAAATGCACCAACGGATCCCGCCGGTGCACCAGTTCATCCACCTGGGTGGAGATATCCCGCAGGCGTCCCTCGGCGCCGATATCGTTGAAGTAGACTGGAAACAGGCGCGCCAACTGCTTTACCAGGTTGAACACCGGTGCGATGCCGCTGTTGAGCAATCCGGTGATGTCTCGCTGGAACAGGTCGGTATCCTTGATGAAGACACCGCAGAGAGACAGGTGGATAATCAGGTAGGAGATCAATCGCGGCGACCACTTGGGATTGCGTTCGATCAACGCCAGCCAGGTACGGATATTGAGGATGTGGGCGTTGTTGACCTTGACCTGCCAATCGTCTCCCACCCCGCCGATCATGGGTGCCTGGAACCCGAGGTCGATGACGGCGTCGATGAAGAAATTCACCAACTCGCTGTCATCGGTCTGATAGACGCCGCGCCCCATGTTCAGGACGCAGTTGAGGGCCGTGGCGGGAAACTCCAGGGTCCGGGCCTTGAGGATGGCGAAGGTCTGGTGGATCAGCCGTTTGACGCGATAGTCGGGTTCGTTGGCGATCAGCCAGCTCAGGGCGCGGTTGATGGCGCGGAGGATCTCCTCGTGGATCATGGACAGACCGGGGATGTTCATGATGTGAAACAGGAAGATGATCTTCCAGCGTTGTCCCTGGCCACTTTTTTGCCCCGCGGCGAGCAAGCGTCGGGGAATGCCACGATAACGCTCCACGATCTGGCTGTAGCCCGTGAGCTCCAGCAGGCGGCGGGTCAGTTCGGCGCTGGATAAATCGGCACCCGCCATCACCGCTTCCAGGTCCTGGTGCCAGGATCGGATCTCCTCGAGGGAGACCCCATCGAAAATCGCTTCCAGCGTCGGGCATTGAACCACGTCCTGGACCTGCTCGCAGAACCAATGCCACGGATCCGGCTGGGCCTCCCAGTAGGCGTAAGTGCCATGGAAATACCGGATCAACACCCGGTTGCAGGCCCGCATGTCAGTACCTTCCGGGGCCACTTTGAGCAACGCATCCGCCAACCGGTTCAGTTGGTGGTAATTTTTCACGAAGCCCATGAAGGTCTCATCGTCGCTGGCATCAATCCGCCCGAAGGCCGCTTCGATCACCGGTACAAACCGGGGCAACTCCTTGCCGCTGTCGCGGATCATTTTCTGCACAAACATCAACAGGCTGTCGGCGGCATCGGTGCGCACGGCGCCGGCTGTGCGGTCGGCATCCAGCGCCCGGCCGAAGATTTCAACAAATCGTTCGGCGGCCCGGGGCCCCTCTGGATGCAGCAGCATCAGGTGAAAGTAATCCAGTGCGTAAGTGCGGGCCTCCTGGACGATGAAGCGCCAGTTCTTGTAGGGATGAGACAGCTCCCGGAGAAAAGTGTTCACCGCCTCCATGATCCCGTAGTAACGGGACATGACCGATTGCAGGACGGCGTACCGGGGATCGATTTCCACATCGATATGGTAGTTGGCGATGTTGGCTTCCAGCGCTTTGGATCGAATCATGGGAAGGCTCGTTGGGGGTATTTTATCTGACCGATTTTCAGTTTCAGCCGCTAAACACAAAGCCCCGCCTTGCGGCGGGGCTCCGGTAACACGAAATCTTCTGGCCGCGCCGGCGGCTCAGATGTCCAGCCAGCTGTCCGAGTAGAGCGTGTTGCCCAAAATGACGTTCACTGTCTTGGCGTAGTCCTGCAGCTCCTTGGGCAGGCTCGGAATATCGGGCATGTTGCCGTCGAGCATGCCGTAGATCAGGTCCACGATGTCCTGACGCTGTCCCTTGGCGATGGCGGTGAGCTTCTCGTCCAACGGGTCGCTGATCACCGAGTACATGCCGCATTTTTCCAGCATCACCATATAGGTCTGGTTGAGGATCGGGCGCAGATGATTCGGCGGGCCGTTGGAAATATTGGACAAGCCGCAGGTGCTCTTGGCCCCGGGGGCAATGTCCTGCAGCATCTTCTGGAACTCCATCAGGCTGATGGCCTGGGGTTGCTGGATGTTCACCGGGGTGACGATCCCGTCCACCCAGATCTTCTCGTTGGCAATCCCCGCCTCGTTGGCTGCGTAGAGCAGCTCCACGCAAAGAGCGGCGCGCTCGTTCTCGTCACGCGGCAAACCTTCGGGACCCCACATCAGCGCGATGAAATCGGCGTTGTACTTGGCGGCGATGGGAATCATGCGCTCGTAGCGCTCCGGCCGGCACATGATCGAATTGATCATGTGCGATTTGCCCGGCACCTCCTTGACCACCTTGAGCGCCGCCTCGATGGCGTCGATGTTGGAGGTATCCAGGGCCAGGGGAACATCCGACACCACTTCCTGGACGGTCTGCACCACCCAGGGCATCAGCTCGGGGCCGTCCTTCTTGGCCGGGCCGAGGTTGATATCGATGTAGTCCATCCCCTTCTCTTTTTGCAGCAAGGCCTCTTCCTGGATCGGCTTGGGATCGCGTTCCTTGAATGCCCGGCCGATCTTGCGCGAAATTACGTTTAAACTCTCCCCAATCAGTATCATGCGTCCTCCCTCGGGTTGCGGTGGTCAGCGCGAAAAGGTTGCGCCCTTCGGCCGGGGAAACCAACATCGGAGATTTTCCCCGGCCGTGTCGACCAGAATTTTATTTTTTCATGCCGCGCAGGAACCCGGCAAGGTGAGCGGCTTCACGCGGCCCGACGGTGACGGTCCATCCGGGCAGCTCCTCTTCCATGTCGCCGGCAATGGCCGCCGCATACCCGGGAATGATCACCTGGGTATGTTTGATCTTGTCGGCAATTCCACACTTTTTGACGAAGAGACCAACATCGTCGCCGGAGAACTTGCCGGCGGCCCAGGCCGTCATCACCGAGAGTCCCTCGCTGTCCTTGATCAGCAACCAGGCGGGGACCTTGCTCGCCTCGATCTCCCCGGAAACGATGAAGTAGGTGAGGGCGAAGTTGGTGGTCACCAGCGTCGGAGAGTTCTCGTCTGGGTTGTTGATGGGGTAGATGCCCTCGGTAACGGTCATCGGCCGCTGGGGATCGGTGAAGATATTGAGGCGCTCCAGCAGCAGCGGGAAGAGGCTCTCACCGGTGAAATCGCTCAGGATCACGATGCCGCCGTACTTGGCGATGAACATCGTGGCGATGAGGGTCTCCATATCGAGGTTGCTGGCCATTTCGCAGGGGAAGGTGATGGTGGGGAACCCCACGGCCCGGTTGAGATTCTTCAGGGCGGCGCGCCGAATGGCCACCTGATCGTCGAAAGCCTGCTTGATCTCCCGGGCCCCCGAATCGATGACTAGGTCCTTGAGCCCCATGCCGGTGAGCTTTTCAGTGAGGGGCATCAGGGCCTCCACCGAGTCGGCTTTGACGGCCAGGGGCAAGTTGTTCGCCTTGGCCAATTCACCCAACGCATCGGCGTTCTCGGCGGTGGCGGCGTACAGCAGCGGCCGCTTGAAACCGGCGGCTTCCACACCGGCCTTGAGCACATCGACCTTGTCGCTCATCAGGACCAGGTTGAATTCGCTGGTCTCGGCGACGGTTTTGGCCACCTGGGCGAAGGCCGCGGCATCGCCGTTGACATCGGCCACCGCCACCAACTCCGGCATCAGGTTGAGTCCCACCCGTTCGAATTGCAGGGCGTTGAGCCCCTTGAGCTTGGCGGCCAGGGCATCGGCGGCGATGTCGGAGCCGATCCGCACGCCGAGCAGGGTCGGGTTGTAGAAGGTTTTCTCATGCCGGTACTGCATCGTTTCCCCACCGACCGTGCGCTGGCGCACGCCCTTGCCCACTACCACGGGGCGAATCGGCGGCGCCGATGCTTCGGCCAGCAACGCCCGCGCCTCGTCGGACACGTACGGACACTGGTCCAGTTCGGCCTTGCCAGAGGCCAGGTTCATGGCAAACGCAAGGCAGGTGGGAACCCCGCACTCCTTGCAGTTGGTCTTCGGCAGGAGCTTGAAAATCTGAATCCCGGTTAAAGCCATCGTTGTCTCCTTGTTATATGAGTCATCCGCGGTCGTTGCACCGCGGACCAGTTCTGATCGGCATCGGGCGCCGTGGGAACCGGCGTCTGTCAGAGCGGCCGCCAATCGGGCCAAGGATCGGCGGCCGCTTTACTTATTCCTCAGACATTCACACTGCCCTCGCCAGGATCATCCCACCAGCGGATCCATGCTCAGGGCCGGATGCCCCTTTTCCTGCAGGAAGGGCAGGATCTCCTCTTCGGTGATTCCCACCGTTTCGTCGGCGATCATGTCATAGAGGTTGGGCACCCCCAACTCCTCGCCGCGCTTGATGATGCGGTCCTTGATCTCTTCCTTCAGCATCTTGGGCATCCACACCATCCGCAGCAAGCCGCCGTCACCCTTGATGAACTTTCTCTGGGTGGTGTTGAACTTGCCGTGGCCGACGAAGCCGGGCGTGGAAGCCCCGCCGCCCATGACACCGGCCAGGGTGGTGAACTTCATTCCGCAGGGGGTCTCGCCGGCATACTCGCGATTGACCGTCATCACGCCGTTACAGGCCGGCAGCAGAGCCGCGATGCACTCGCAGCAGCCGCAGGTCGTCATGGGATCGATGACCATGGAGTAGAGGTTGTAGTGGTCGATGGCCCCGCGGGAGGCCTTCTTGACAAACTCGTTGACCCCCTTCCACTGGCCCAGCACCGGATCGAGGCACTCGCCCTTCTCGATGGGCTGGTTGGGGCCGGTGGGATTGATTTCGTAGGAGGCCTTGCAGTCCATCCAGTTGTATGCCCCGCAAAGGCCGGTACGCTCGGGGCTCACCGTACAAACGTGGTTGGGCGCGAAGGACTGGCACAGGGTGCAACTGTAGAAGACTTCCACGTCCTCGTCGGTCATCTTCTCCACCCGTTCGTCGCGCTGCTTGTACGCGGCACGCGCCATGGCGGTGATCTTGTCCACGTCCTCCTTGTTGGTATAGAGGGTGATCTGGGCCTTGTCGAAGATCTTGCCGAAATCCTGGTGGAACTTGGCATGCAGCACCACCCCGATATCCTTGAGGGTGAAGCCCTTTTCCACCGCCGCATTGCTCACCCGCACCCAGGCGATGTCACGCTGGCCGATGTGCATCACGCCCTGGATGTAGTTGATCAAGTGGTGGGTCTGGCGCTCGAGGATCGGTTCAAAATCCTGCTGGAACTCCCGGCCGGCCACCTGCATGAAGATCCCCAGCGGCAGGACTTCGCCCTTTTTCAGGTCCGGGATGTCCTTGCCGACGACGGTGATCTTGCCGTCCTCGATCTCGTTCATCTCGGCCATCTGCAGATACTCGGTGCACTGGGTTTTGCCGCCGCCCATCTGGCAGAACAGATCGGCGCCGCGCACCCGTTCGCCCTCGAAGGCCGGGCCGAAGGCGCAGGGGATATCGATCTCGGAGACCTGCACCTTGAGGCCGCGGATCTCGATGGACCGCTGGGCCATTTCCTCGTGGGACACGTTGGCCACCACGTGCTCGTAGGTGCAGATGCCGGTGGGCAGGATCTCGGGGATATCGGTGTCGGCGATGGTGGGAAAGCCCCAGTTGACGCAACCAGCCGCCGCCGTCGCCCAGTCGGTGCCCACTTCGCCCAGAGCGTTGACAAAGGCGAAGATACGGTCCTTGTTGTACTTGAGGATCTTCTTGTAGTCACCCGGCTGAACCCCGCCGAAGGACATGGCCGCCCGGTTGGCAAACCCCAGGGCGAAGATGGCCGAGGTGATGTCCGGGCCGAAGGGCACGATACGGGTCCCCCAGCCGATCTGAACCTTGGCCTCGAGGAGCTGCTCGGTCACCGATGTACCGTTCTGGTTGGCGGCCAAAAAGATGTAGAGGTTCTTGCGCTGGTATTCTTCCACGATGAGCTTGGCCGTTTCCGGATCCGGTGCCGCGCCCACGATGGCGGCGAACCCCGGTGCGGAGCCGTCCACGAATTCCACCCCGCGCTTGCGCAGGATGACGTCGTCGGCCGGCCCCACCCAGATCTTGCCGTTTTCGATGTCCGGATCTTCCTGGGGATAGTAGAAATCCGGCTGCTCGAGGATGCGCAGGGCTTCCTGGATCTCGAAGCAGAGCAGGGCCGCCATGCCGGCGTCCAGCAGTGGCCCAAGGTACGGCAGGTGGTTGACCCCCTTGATATGGGGAGGCAGCAGCTTACGGGCAAAATCCAGCGGCTGCTTCATGTCTTCGATGGTTTTCACCGGGATGCCGAGCAACGAGTAGATCACCGGCAGAAAGTAGCCGGTGTTGGGAAACTCGATCTTGGTGTCCGCGTTGTAGGTTTCCAGTGCCCTGCGGTAGAGGCCCTCGGTTTTTGAGACGACGTTGTAGCCGCCTTGAATGGCTGCAAAGGCAACAAGCTTCGACATTTCTTTTCCTCCTTCGTTGAGGACTTGGTCCGGTTGGGCCGGTATTAGGCTTCCAGTTGCTGGCGGTCGGCCATATCCATCAGTACACGCTCACGGGCCTTGTCAATACCCAGCGCCTTGCGCTTCTTGTCGATGTGGGCGATCATCTTCTGGGCATGAGCGATGGGATCGACTTCCAAATCCCACATGCCGCCGTACAGCTTCTCGAATTCCTCGAACAGGTAGCGCTGGAACTTCGGCGCGCCGGTCACCGGCAGGGTAACGCCGAAGACGGTGTACACGCCCGAGGCCACGAAGTAGTGGCCGATGGAAATCGCCTTCTCACTCATCCACTCCGGCGCCGATCCGGCCACCGGCAGATCGCTGATGTCGTTGCCCAAACCGCCGGCCTTGACCACCTCGGCGGCCGCCAGCAGGATGCGGCTGTTGTCCACGCAGGAGCCCACGTGCAACACGGGCGGAATGCCCACCGTCTCGCAGACTTCCGCCAGCCCCGGGCCGCAGTAGACCTTGGCCGCCTCTGGGGTCAGCAATCCCGCCATGGCGCAGGCGATGGCGTTGCAGCCAGTGGTGAGCACGATGACGTCGTTTTTGATCAGCTCCTTGACGATCTCGACGTGGCCCTCATTGTGACGGGTGCGGGCGTTGTTGCAACCCACCACGCCCGCGATGCCCCGGATGCGACCGTTGATGATGTTGTCGTTGAGCGTGTAGTAGGAACCGCGGAAAGTGCCGCCGAGATGGTACTCGATGGACTCGACCCCGAAACCGGCCACGATGGGCGACTTCTGCTTGGGGATCATCACCTCGTTGCGACGGTTGGGGTAGTTGTCGATGGCGATGCGCACGATCTTCTCGGCGTCTTCCAGGGCATGATGCTCGTCGAACTCGATGTGCATCACGTTTTCCTGCTCCATGCGGGCGATGGGGTGGGTGGTGATCAGCTTGGTATGGAAGCAGTTGGCCACGTTGGCCACGTTCTGCATGATGCACTGGATGTCCACCACCATGGCGTCCACCGCGCCGGTGATGATGGCCAGTTCCTGCTGGAGAAAAGTGCCGCACAGGGGCACGCCGTGACGTTGGAGCAGCTCGTTGGCCGTGCAGCAGATGCCGGAGAGCTGAAGCCCCTTGGCACCCTTGCTCTTGGCGTACTCGATGATCTCGGGCCGCTGGGCCACCGCCACGATCATCTCCGAGAGGATCGGCTCATGGCCGTGGATCACGAGGTTGACGTGGTCCTCGCGCAACACGCCGAGGTTGGCCTCGCTGCTGAGGGGGTACGGCGTGCCGAAGAGCACGTCCTGCAAATCGGTGGCGAGCATCGAGCCGCCCCAGCCATCGGCGATGGCCGCCCGGGTGCCCTGCTTCATCAGGTTCTTGTAGTCCTGGTCCACGCCGATGTGGGTGCGGTGCATGATCTCGACGATCTCACGGTCGATGTTGCGCGGCACCACGCCCAACTTTTTCCAGAGTTCGTAACGGGCCTTGGGGGCGCGCTTGGCGAAGAGGAGTTCACCGTGGGGCTTGCCCCATTCCTCCATGGCCTTTTCCCCCACCTCGACGGCGATCTCGTCGATGTCGCGATCGACCATTTTGCCGTCCACTTCAACCTGGATCGGCACATCCAGGGCCGGAGCGATCTCGAGGAGCTTGCGGGTATCCTTGATGTGGTAGGCATCGGTCTCCTTGCGGGCCGCCGACAGGAAGACCTCGGCCACACCACGGCCGTGATCCGAATGCGCCGCGGCACCGCCGGCGATCATGCGGATGAAGTTACGGGCGGCCACGGTATTGGCCGAGGCACCGCAGATTCCCTTGCGGGTCTGGTGGTCCGTGGCTTCATCGTAATCCTTGGGCAGGGTGAGACGGCAGGGTCCCATGCTGCAGTTCTTGCAGCAGATGCCGGTGGCGCCGATGTTACAGGGCTTCATCCGGGCTGCCCGGTCGAAGCAGGTGTCGACATTGAGTTCCTGCGCCCGGCTAATCATTTGCTGGCTGGCCGGATCGATGGTCGAGGCGACGGGATCGGCGAACTTTTCCGCCTTCTCAACGGCCTTCTTCACGATCTTTTTTTCTTCAGACATGCGAGGTTCCTCCTCATCGTTGTAGGATGTCTAAATCAGGGATGGCAAACCACCGGTTCAGGGCCAGGAGCGCCGATGGACCCAGTCGATCCCTTCGGCGAGCTTATCGAGCATGCTCTTCTGCTCGGCGGCCGGCGTCCGGCTCACCACCTTTTCTTTTGCATGGGCGGCTTCTTCGGCTGCACGCGCTTCGCGCTCGGCGGCCCGTTTCTGGCGGATCGCCTCCACTTCCGCCTCGGCCTTGGCGTGCTCCTCGGCCTTGGCCTTGGCTTCCGCTTCGGTCTTTGCCTTGGCTGCGGCTTCAGCTTTAGCCTTGGCATCGGCTTCTGCCTTGGCTTTGGCTTCGGCGTCGGCTTTTGCCTTGGCTTCAGCGGCCGCCTTGGCTTTCGCCTCGGCGTCGGCCTTTGCCTTGGCTTCGGCTTCCGGGTCCGCCTTAGGTGAATCAGCAAAAAGATCCTTTGCCCCTTCTTTGGGCTCGTCAGCGAAAAGGTCTATCGCCATCAGTTGATCCCTCCTAATTTCTTAAGGGTTTGTTCCAAGGTCAGGTTGTGCTTTTCGGCTGTGTGCTCGATGTCTTCACGGCTGCACTGTTTCGCCTGCAGCAGCTTTTCCAGATCGAGGCCCAACGCCTTGGCAACCTTGTCGATCTCACGCTCGGGGGCGGCTGCCGCAGCCGGTTTGGCCGCCGCGGCGGGAGCCGGCTTGGCCGCCGCGGCCGGTTTGGCTGCCGCCTTCGGCGCCGCCTTCTTTTCTTCCTCGGCAATGGTCAGGTCGGGCTCGGGGGCCAGGGCCGCCAGATCCACTTCCTCCGCGCCGAGGCGTTTTTCGATGGGCGCCACGTCCATGGCGCTGCCACCGTCCATGATCAGATCGATGAAGGCCTTGACCAGCCGGATCGACTCCGGATGCCGCATGATCAGCACGTCGCTGCCGGCCATCAGATAACAGACGGCGCCCACCGCTTCCATCAGGATGCCGCGTTTTTCCGGATCACCCAGGGTCGGTGCTTCATCGACGGGCTGCTTGGCTTCCTTGCACTTCCAGATCTCGTTGCCCAGGTTGTTGATGATCGGCAGTTGCAGCTTGTCGTCGCCCTGTTGCAGCGCCGCCATGCGCAACCGCTCCATCACCGAGTAGGAATACTCCATGCCGTAGCCCAACCCGCCGGTGGTGGGATCGACAATCGTCTTGTCCATGGAAACGCCGAGGTTTTCCAGCAGGATGTTGACCTGTTTGGCCAGGTTGACGTCAATGGGGGAAGAGCTGATGATGGTGTGTCCGTAAGCCATGACACTGGCGCCGATCCCCTTGTGGTTCTTGTCCTCCACCGGGCCGAGGACCAGATTCTTGCCGTGGCAGGCCTCGCTGATGCGCTTGAGCACCGCCTCGTCCTTTTCCACGTTGGCCGTGGCCCAGATAAGCAGCGGCACATCGATGGCGTCGAGCACCTTCTGCACCGTCTCGGCACACTGGTCGGGGCTGGCGTCATCACCGTTGGGGTCGGCGCTCTTGAGCTGGAGAACGATCATCTCGGCGCCGTACTCCTCGACACACTTCTTCGCCCAAGCCGCCGGATCGTTCAACACATCCTTGAACGGCGCCACCACTGCCTCGGGCCATTCCGTGGGGGCCATGTCCCAAATTTCCATGGCAACCCGGGGCTTCAAGGGCATCTTGCCCTCGAAGGTGTAAAACGGGTAGCAGCTCTCACCGCCAACGGTGACCGCTTTGTCCCCTTGGCCGAGGGTAATCTGCTTGACCGTGCCGGCATAAGATTCTTTGTAAAATTCGAAGCCCAATTTCCGTCTCCTTTATGCATGAGATATGAGTTTGGTGGTAATGGCCGACCACTTGCACCTAGGCGGTTCGCAGAGCGGCCGGAAGACCGCGGGCGAGAAGTTGAGCGGGGATAGGCGCCTCCTTTCGTTGATTCATTAAAAAAATCAATTTTAAAAGATAGTTATCAGGTCACCGGATACCGGCCGGTGATATATCCCGGACTGCGACAGAGGCAGGTTTTGGCACATGCGCTCATAAATCGAATATCACCATTTATATTGGGAGATTTTCCTTGTCAATAGACAGGGAAAACTAAATGGCGAACGGTTCCTGAACCCCCCTCAACACGCCGCTTGCCGGCATCCGTCAAATCGGCTCGTCGAATCGACAGCTCAGATGCACCATGTCCGCCTCGAAGGTGGTGTGGACCTTGTAGGGCAGACTGCGGAAAAGACGGATCATCCCCTGATTGTTGGGATTGGTGTAGGCGACCAGGCCGGCGATCCCGTTTTCCCGGGCCGCATCCGCCAGGTTGCACATCATCAGCTTTCCCAGCCCTTTTCCCTGCCACTTATGATCGACGGAAAAAGCCACTTCGGCCACGTTCTTGGCCGGCAGCAACAGGTACTCGGCAACAGCCACCACCCGGCCGAATCCGATTTCCCCCACCAGGGCCAGCAGGGTCAGATCCTTGATGTAGTCGATCTGGGAGACCTCTTCCACCTCGTCGCGCACGAAAGTGGTCTTCTCGTGAAAAAACCGGGCCACCACATCTTCTTTGTGCAGATTGTAGAAGTGCTCTTGGATGCGGCGCTCATCCACCGGCTTGGCCGGCCGGATGGTGACGATCTGGCCATCGATGTCGATCTGTTTTTCCAGCCGTACCGGATAAACCCCCTGAAACGACTCGCTCAAGGTCCGCTCGGCCCCAAGGAGCCCCATTTTCTGGGCCCGGTGAAACAACTCGCTGCGAAAGTCCGGATGGGCGATGCTGATCATGGCCATGGCCCGTTCCTGGAGATTCTTGCCGAAGAGGTTCACCACCCCGTATTCGGTGACCACGTAGTGGACGTCCCCCCGGGGAACCACCACCGCCGTATCCTCCAGAAGGGGAACGATCCGGCTGCGTTGGCCACCGGCGGCGGTGGAGGGCAGCATCAGGATCGACTTGCCCCCCTCGGCCCGAGCCGCGCCCCGAACGAAGTCCAGCATCCCGGTAACGCCGGTGAACATGTTGTTGTGCTGGGCATCGGCGGCCGCCTGGCCGGTGAGATCCATCGCCATGGCCACGTTCATCGACACCATGCGGAAATGGCTGGCAATGATGCCGGGATCGCAAACATAGTCCGATGGCTGAAAATCGACGGCCGGGTTATCGTCCAGAAACTCGTACAGGTCGGCGGTGCCGATGGCCGCCGTGGCCACCAGACGCCCCTCCTTGTTCCCCTTGAGACGATTGGTGATCACCCCCTTGGAGAAAAGGTGCATCATGCCGTTGGTGATATACTCGCTGTGCACCCCCAGATCGTTCTTGTTTTCCAGGGCCAGGAGCAGGGCCTTGGTGGTGGCACCGGGGCTGACCTGAATGGTGGAACCGTCATCGATGAGACGGGCGATGAGCCGGCCGATGATGTTGGCCGCTTCCATCTCGGGGGGAGATTCCACCGTCAGCAGCGGCTCTTCGTACTCGACGAAACGGTGCACATCGTTGACATGGATAAAGGTCCGCCCCAGGGTGCGAGGCATCCGCGGGTTGACCTGGGCGATGACCAGGTCGGCGGTCTGGGCCGCCGCCAGGGTGATGTCCACCGAAACGCCGAGGCTCATCCAACCGAAATCATCCGGCGGTGACACCTGGATCAGGGCCGCGTGAAGCGGCATGCGTCGGCTCTTGAAAAGCAAGGGAATCGAAGACAGGTTCATCGGCGTGATGAAGCGCAGGTGGGGCGCCAGACGTCTGGGCTTGGCCGATCCGAGATAAAAGTTCCGGATGTTGAAACTCTGGGTCTTGATCTCGCCGGCTAGGCGCGTCAAGGGGGTGCTCTCCAGAGCCAGCAGCCGGACGATTTCCAGGTCGGTGAAGCGCTCGGCCGATTCGGCCAGAGCGCGCACCAGGGCCTGGGGTTCGCCACAAGAGGCACCGATGAAAATTCGCTGGCCGGGGCGCAACAATGCCACCCCTTCCTGCGGTGTGCAGCGATTTTCCGCATAGTGATCGGCCCAGTAACTGGTTCTGGCCATTTTTCCTCCGAATGGAACCGTTGGGTTCAGTCAACGCGCCGGGCGACGCCGGGCATGGCCGACGCACCAACCGCCGCCTGCCAAAAAAATTCATATCTCATCGTCGGGGGTTGATCAAGATCAGAGCGCTTCCGCCCATGGACCGCCCAGACATTCGTTGACAGTTCGCAACAATCGATGATAATAAAAAATTATTATATATTTTTGGCGGGTTGCGTCACGGGGAGAGACAATGGCGGACATCATCTCCATCGATGGCAAGCGAAAAGCGGCCCGGGACTTCCAAACGTCCCGGATGCTCCATCGAAAGCGGGTTGCGGTACGCCAGGCCGTTCAGTGTACCCACTGCCACTGGAAATGCGAAAAATGCGGCTCCCAGCTTCGGCCAGCCCCGCAGGAGACGGCCGATCCGTATCGAGATCTACGGGTGCCGTACCGGTTTTGTGAATTTTGCTCCCTGGATTACATCGACTACATCGAGCGCCTCCAGGGGCGGGGCGACCCGCGCTGCTACTGGCAAAACGACGCCTGGAAAGAGTCGTGGGGCCTCTGGATCAGATACCAGGGAGCGGTGAGCAGCTTTTCCAAAACGCCGGAATTCGCCCGCCTTCTGGCCGAGGTCCGCGAGGCGCCCCCGGAGGAATAACCCAACTTGATGGTGGGATGAGGCCGGTCCGCGGGTCGGCCGTTTCCCGATGGAAAGGGAAGAATCACATGTTTGGCATTGGCATGCCCGAATTGATCATCATCCTCGTGATCATCCTGATTATTTTCGGAGCCGGCAAGCTGCCGGAAATCGGCGCCGGGGTCGGCAAGGCCATCAAGAACTTCAAGAGCGCCTCCGCCGAACCGGACAAGGACCCCGAAAAACTCGAACACCCCGAAAACTCGGACAAAGACGCCAAGGCCTGATTGGCGGAAAGGATCGCGGCCGGTTTTTTCAGCACGCGCCTGCTTTCTAACAGCCACCGGGCGCCGGGAATCCCGGCGCCCGGTGGCTGTTGGTGAGCAAAGGCCGTCAGAACGGGATATCGTCATCTCCCGGCCCATTCTGGGCCGGGCCGCCGATGGGCCCGTAGGTCTCTTCAAGATTCTGGGGCAACGCGGCATTGCCGCCGCCGCCACCAGCGGCATCCCGGCCACCAAGAAACTGGACATCGTTGGCGATGATCTCCGTGGTGTAGTGGGTTTGGCCGTCCTTTTCCCAGCTGCGGGTCTGCAAGCGACCGTCCACGTAAACCTGTCGCCCCTTGGAGAGATACTCGCCACACAGTTCGGCGAGTTTGCGGAACACCACGACCCGGTGCCACTCTGTTTTTTCTTTCTTCTCGCCGGTATTCTTGTCTTTCCATTCCAGACTCGTGGCCACGGAAAGATTGGTCACGGCGGTCCCGTCCGGCGTATAGCGGACCTCTGGATCACGGCCCAACCGGCCGACGATGATCACCTTGTTCACTCCTGACATGGATAGGCCTCCTCATGATTCCCGCTCCGCCCTGAACGGCGGTTGAAGGGACGCTCGGGGGACGTCTTCGCCCCAGTATAGACAATAAGTTCTGGCATATCGAAATCACCTGCCGGTGTCAATCGGGCGCACCCCCGAACGTTTGTCCCGCTGCCGTGACATCGAAAAAACCGTCGATAACCGCCAAAGCCTCCGCCTCGCCTTCGAGGTGTTTGATGCGCTCCCGAAAGCGGCTGCCGCCGCGTAGCCCCCGGACAAACCATCCCAGGCGACTGCGCAGTAGTCGACACCCCACCGTTTCGCCGTATTCGGCCACCGTGGCGCTCACGTAGCGGTGCATGGCCAAACGCCGCTGGGCCGGCGTCACCGGTCGGTGGGCACCGGTGGTCCAAAGGGCATCGATCTGCCCGAAAATCCAGGGGTTCCCCATGGCGGCACGGCCGATCATCACCGCCGCGCAGCCGGTTTCCCGCCGCATCCGCAACCCGTCCTCGGGGGTGACGATATCTCCGTTGCCGACCACCGGAATGCCCGTTCGCTCCCGGATCCGACCGATCAACGGCCAGTCGGCATGACCGGAAAACCCCTGACCCGCCGTGCGGGGATGAATGATGACGGCGTCCACGCCGCAGCCTTCCGCGATGGTCGCAATTTCCAGGGCCTGCTCACCCGAGACGGTCCAACCGCTGCGCATCTTGACCGTCAGGGGAATCGAAACGGCCCGGCGCACCGCCTTCAGCACGGCTTCGGCGCGCCGGGGGTCCCGCATCAGCGCCACCCCGGCCCCGGTCTTGACCACCTTGCGCACACTGCAACCGAAGTTGAGATCCACGATATCGGCCCCGGCTTCCGCCACCATCCGAGCCGCTTCGGCCATGACGACGGGATCGGCGCCGAAAATCTGGACGCTCAGCGGCCGCTCGGCCGGTGCGCTTCGCAGCATGGCCGCCGTTTTCGCCGAGCCACGAACCAGACCGTTGGCGCTGATCATCTCTGAGCAGACCAGACCGGCCCCGCCCGCTTTGCACAGCAACCGCATGGGCAGGTTGGTGATGCCGGCCAGGGGCGCCAGGATGGTGCCGTTGGCCAGTCGGATCGATCCGATGGAAAACGGCATGGAAACCTCGGCGGTCATCCGGACGGCTCCGTCGAGACCGCCCCGATGGGACGGGCATAGCAGAAGAGGCAGTTGTGATGGCACGGATGCAGCGCGTAGGAGCCGATATCCACCGATACCCGACAGCGACAGCCGGCCCGGCGCCGCTGACCGGAATCCTGGCGCAGGGAGAGGTGGCCGCCGAACAGGGCCATCAGCCGGTCGCTGGGAATGCAGGCCCCGGCGCGGATGTCCGTTCCCACCGGCAAGTGATCCAGCACCTCGGCCTCGCAGCAGGTCTCCAGGCCGATTCGCCGGCACCGGAGCGCTTCGGCCATGGCTTCCAGAATGGCGGTCTTCTCCGTCATGGGTGGGTCCTGAAACCAAACGCCGACCCTTTCGGCACGCCGGCCTACCTTGGGGTACAGGTCAACGAAGCTGGTGATACAGCGCCGGATCCCCGCCGCGGCCGCCGCGTCGGCGATGTGTTGGAAATCGCCCCGGTTGTCATGGGTCCGACCGTCGCTTGTCCGATAGTGGCAAATGGGGTCGAAACGCCAGTGAATGGCCTCCGGAGAAAAGCGCCGGGCCAATTCGGCGAGCTGACCCAGTCGTTCCTTCAACTCCGGCACCCGCGGTTCGAGAATCCGGTCCCGGCTGTTGACGGTGAAGTTGAAAAACAAGTGAAACCCCTGCCGCTGAAGCTGTTCGCCGACCCGACGGCGCAAGAAAGGACCGAAATCCTTGGACCAGAAGACGATGGTGTGCACCGCCGCCACACTGGCCGGCACCCTGCGGGGCTGCCGCTGGTAAGGGCCCCGCACGTCGAAGGCCCCCTGCCGGATCCCTTCCAGGAACCAGTCGAGGTAAAAGGCCGGGATATCGGTACGTCGCGAGGCCGAGAGGACGCACCGCGGGGCGATGGTCATTTCTTCTTGAGATCGGCGAGGTTGACCACCTTGGCCGTAGTGGTCTTTTTTTCGGATCGGGGCGAGGATTCGGGCGGCGTTTCGGCCTCCACCGGCGCGGGGGCCTGGATCCGCTCCAAACGCATCCGTTTACCGTTCATGGTGAAGGGCTCGCCCTCGATGTAGGCGTCGCGCAGAATCCAGGTGACCAGTTGCACCGGTACCTGGAGCATCAACAGCCGCACATGGTACCAGCCCGGCTTGTGGTCGGCGAGAATCTCTTCGACGCGGGCGAACACCAGGGGCTTGTCTTCGTAGTGGATCAGGACGATGTCGTTGACAGCAGTCATGGCCGGAAAATTGAAAAGGTAAGCATTGAAGAACGTCCGGGACCATTTTCCCGGGCGTTTGGCGGCACCTGAAACAATGATGTCATGGAAGTTTATGACACAGGGACGGCCACCTGTAAAGACCGCCGGACGTTCAATCCCCGGAGGATCGGATCCGCCCCATCGCTTCCATCGGTTGAATCCGCCCCACGGTTGATGTATCGTATAGAATTATTTTTACCCATCATCGCCTGCAAGGGTTCGGGAAAGGCAGCCCCATGTTCACCCAGCGGTTTCGCCAACTGGCGCCCTACGTCCCCGGAGAGCAACCCCGGGATCGGCAGTACCTGAAACTCAACACCAATGAATGCCCCTATCCGCCGGCGCCGAAAATCGCCGAGTTGCTCTGCCGCTTCGACCCGTCGCGTCTGCGACTGTATCCCGATCCCACCATGTTGGGCCTGCGTGAAGCCATTGCGGCCCGCCTCGGTTTGACCCCCGAGCAGGTTTTCACGGGAAACGGCTCCGACGAGGTGCTCTCCTTCTGCTTCTACGCCTTCTTCGGCGCCGACCTGGGGACGTTGCGGTTTCCGACCTTCACGTACAGTTTCTACCCCGTCTACTGCGATTTTTACGACATCCCTTACGAAAAAGTTCCCCTCACCGAAGCCTTCGAAGTCGACCTGGACGCCCTCCGCGGCCCCGGTGCGGCCGCTTCGGGCATCATTTTCGCCAACCCCAACGCGCCCACCGGCCATTTCCTGCCGCCGGCGCGCATCGCCGAAATGCTCAATCGCTTTCGCTCGGATCGGGTGGTGGTGGTGGATGAAGCCTACGTGGATTTCGGCGGAGAGAGTGTGCTGCCCCTGCTGAACGCCCATCCCAACCTGTTGATCGTGCGGACGCTGTCGAAAAGCTTGGCCCTGGCCGGGCTGCGCATCGGCTATGCCCTGGGGCATCCGGCCCTTGTGGAGGCCCTCTTTGCCGTCAAGGATGGGTTCAACTCGTACCCACTGGATACTTTGTCACAGGAAATCGGGACGTTGGCCTTGGGGGAAGAGGTGTACTACACAGGCGTTGCCCAACGAATCATGGCCACCCGAACACGCTTTGCGGCGGCACTGGAGGAGCTGGGCTGGCAGGTACTGCCCTCCCGCGCCAATTTCGTGTTTGCCCGCCGCCCGGGTGTCCCCGGGCGAACCGTTTACGAGGCGCTCAAGACCGAAGGCATCCTCGTGCGGCACTTCAACCCGCCGGAAATAGCCGATTTTGTGCGCATTACCATCGGCACCGATCCCCAGATGGACCGGCTGCTGGCCACCGTCGCCCGCCTTTGGCCCTGATGACTGCTTGGCCTCCGCCTCAGCGTTCGTTCACCGCCAGGCAGTAGTCTTCTGCCGGTGAGACACTGTGCCCGGAGGAAATCCCCCCGGCCAGGGTCGTCTGGATCTGTGCCAACAGTTCGCAGTGCTGGCAGCAGTCCGGCAGCATTGATCGCATTTCGCAGCACCGGCACGGACTTTGAACCAGCGTACCGATTTCAAAATCGAAAATGGTACCGCTGGAAACAGACCGTTCGGCATTGACATGGGCGGCAGATTTGCGGAGCTTGACCCGTTTCATCGATCCGGCCTTTCATTGAGGACCGTAAGGTCGTTTCGCGGTGAAGAGTTGCCAGGATCCGAACCTGATCAGTAACAAAGATTAAAGCATTTCTTGTTCCATTTGCCTTAAAGACTTCTTGCCAATCTGATATCCCACCTGAATCACAATACTTTTTTTATTATATTGGCCGGTCAAATGTCGGGGAAATAGCTTTTTGTGTCAATTTTTATGACACCTTCTGTCAATGAAGGCGATGTAAATAAGACAGAATCGTATCGAGACTGTCCGGATGGGTGGCGATGAGGTGATCGGTGATCTTGCGCCCGTCCAGATGGTCGCCCACGTGAAAAGGATCCCCCCCCATGGTGAAGATTCTGCCTCCGGCGGCTTCGAGAATCACCGCTGCCGCCGCCAGGTCCTTGAAGGATTCATTGGTCACCACGGCAGCATCGGCCCGTCCCATGGCCACGTAGCACAGATGGGCCGCGGTGCAGCCCAGATTGCGAATCTTCCCGGGAAAATCGGTTCGGTAATGCCGATGGAACCGTGAAAAGGTCAAAATCAGGCACCCTTCGTCCACGGCCCTGCCGGCCCCCATGGACAGCGGATGGGATCCGAGAAACGCCTCGCCGCCGGCCCTGGCCTGAAACAAGTCGCCGGTGGCGGGCATGAGGATCATGCCCAGCAACGGCCAGTAGTTTTCCGTCAAGGCCAAGGACATGGCCCAGATGGGAATGCCGGCCTGAAAGTTGTCCAATCCGTCGATGGCATCGAAGATCCACAGGTAGCGCTTCTGTTCGTGGGTATAGCCCTCCTGGCAATCATCCCCCTCGAACATCCGGTGTGCCGGGAAAGCCTGGCGCTGGGCCTCCTGGAAGCGGGCCGAAAGATCCAGCTCGGCCTCCGTGACCAGCCCCTCGTCAAAACGTTCATGCGGCTTGACGCCCCGATAATAAGTCAACGCCTGTTGGCCACATTGCGATAGGATGCGACGCCCGAAGTCCTCCAACCGATCGATCCCCGGCTCTGCCTTTTTTTCCATCCGCCCTCCTGCCCGTAGCGTCGGGCCAGTGGTACGACCCGCAACACCTTTATCACAAACCCATAAAATTCAAAGAGGCATAAAAACTGAATTTCATTTATCGCCAACCGGCTGTTTTGTCAACCGTAAAGTCTGCCAACCCTTGTCCCATCTCAGTCTCGACGACGGTGGCCATCCCGGCAGCGCGCTTTGTGAACGTCCTTATTTTCCAAACAAAACGGCCGACCGGGCATATCGCCCCGTCGGCCGCGTAAGGATTTGGGTCTGGTTGATGATTCCATCAACTCGGTTGTCCAATCTCCTCGGAGCGGGGGTTCTGGACGGGAACCCGGCGGCTTTCGGCCGCTGCCCGCTTGGGCAGACGCACCGTGAGCAACCCGTTCTTGTAGCTGGCATCGATCTCCCCCACAACCACCGTAGCGGGAATGCGCAGGGTGCGGCTGAAACTGCCGTAGCGACGTTCACCGCGCAGGGAACGCGCGTTTTCCGCCTTGGTCTCGGCACGCTTCTCACCACGAATGGTCAACAGGCCTTCGGAGAGGGTCAAATCGAGGTCTTCCTTTTCCATTCCCGGCACTTCGGCCTGCACCACGATTTCTTGGGGTGTCTCGGTCACGTCGACGGCCGGACGCCACGAGGGTTTGGTTTCGGTATTTCTGGACGCCAGGGAATCGGAAAAAAGGCGGTCCAACAGATCCCATTCGGGTAAACGCACCTGGCGCCGGTTGCGAATCAAGGGAAACAAAACGTTCATGCGTACCTCCTTCAGGGGTGAAATGGTCGTTTTGCCATGGACCATAACCACGCCCCTCCAGCGGTCAAGCGGGCCGTCAGCGGCCGGCGATGTTCCCCAGTACCGGGCGAAACAAGGTGTAGTAGAGTTCCAGGATACCGGGGGCCCCGGCCTTGCGGTCGATGAAGACCTGCCAACGGCTATGTTCCTCCAGTTGCCAGACGACTTCCGTAATCCGGGCCAGGACTTCGGCCGGTTCCCGGCCGTCGAGGCGGATGGTTTCCGACTCGGTAAACGAGACCGGATCATCCACATGGGTGCCCGGTCCCAGTCCCACGAGGACGCTGCCTTCACCCACGTCCAGCAGGGCGCGATTGATGGCCGCGGCCAGGCGAGGCGCCAGGGGCGACAATTCACGAAACATCCAGGTGGCCAATTCGTTGGGGGTCATGGGAGTCTCCTTTGGCAATTGAAAAATCGGTCTTATCGTTTCGGCTCAACTTTCGGCCTTCGAGATGGATCGACTTTTGACGCGATCCTGCCGGCCTGAACCGTTCTGAAACGAGAGTGTCTCAACGATGAAGCCTGATTCGATCAAGATCCGCGGCGCCCGCCAGCACAACCTGCAAGGCCTCAACCTGGATCTGCCCCTCAACCGTTTCACCGTGGTCTCGGGAGTGAGCGGCAGCGGCAAGTCCTCGTTGGCCTTCGACACCCTCTACGCCGAGGGGCAGCGGCGTTACGTGGAAACCTTCTCGCCCTATGCGCGCCAATTCATGGACCGCATGGACCGTCCCCGGGTCGAGGCCATCGAGGCGGTGCCACCGGCCATCGCCATCGACCGCAAAGACCCGGTGCGCACCTCTCGATCGACGGTGGGCACCATGGCCGAGATCACCGATTATGTAAAGCTTCTCTTCGCCCGGGCCGCCGTACTCCACTGCCCGCGATGCGGTCGGCCGGTGGCCTCGGCCACTGCCGAGGGCGTCTGGGATCAGCTCACCGACCAGCCCCAGGGGACCGAACTCATCGTGAGTTTTCCCTTTCCCGTGGCCGAGGAAAACCCCCGGCACACCGCGGCCCACCTCACCCGCCTCGGCTACGATCGCCTGATAGCGGACGGGACCATTCTCCCCCTGTCCGAATGGGTCCCGGCCGACGGCGATCCGGTCCTTGACGTGGTGGCCGACCGCGCCATTTTCAGATCACGGGATCGCACCCGCATCGTGGACTCCATCGAGCAGGCTTTGGATCTGGGCGGCGGTCGGGTCGATCTATGGCTGGCGCGAAAGGTGCGTCTCTCCTTTTCCACCCGCCTGGAGTGCCCCCGCTGCGGCATCTCGTTCAACCCTCCGTCGCCCAACCTCTTCTCGTTCAACAGTCCGGTAGGGGCCTGTGAAACCTGCCGCGGCTTCGGCCGGGTCATCACCCTGGATCCGGACCTCGTGGTGCCCGACCCGGCGCTCAGCCTGGCCCAGGGGGCCATCCGGCCCTGGGGGGACGCGACCGGTGGGCGCATCGAGTACCGGGACCTCATGGCTTTCTGCCGCCAGGCCGGCATCCCCGTGGACCGCCCCTTCCAGGACATTGACGAAACCCAACGCCGGGCAATCTTCGAGGGGGCCGACGGTTTCTACGGGATACGCGGGTTTTTCAACTGGCTGGAGACCAAGACCTACAAGATGCCGGTGCGGGTTTTCCTGTCCCGTTACCGCAGCTACAATCGCTGCCCCGGTTGCGGCGGCACCCGGTTCAAGGCTGAAGCCCTCCAGTGGCGCCTGGGGGGAAAAACCATCGCCGACATCTACGCCCTCAACGTTGAAGCGGCCCATGACTTTTTTAAAGCCATGGCCCCGGCGGCGGACGAGGCCCGACGCATCGTGGTGGAGGAAATCCGCAGCCGCCTCGGTTTTCTCCGGGACACGGGATTGGGCTACCTCACCCTGGACCGACAGTCCCGCACCCTGTCGGGGGGGGAAGTGCAACGGGTGGCCCTGGCCGCGGCCCTGGGGGCCTCCCTGGTGGATACCCTCTACGTTCTGGACGAACCGAGCATCGGGCTCCACCCCCGAGACACCCGGCGTTTGGTGGACACGCTGATCCGGCTACGGGACCAGGGCAACACCGTGGTGGTGGTGGAGCACGATCCGGATGTCATCGCCCGCAGCGATTACCTCCTGGACCTGGGGCCCGGGGCCGGGGAAAACGGTGGGCGCCTGGTCTATTTCGGCCCCACCGATCAAGTGAAGGATTCCCTCACCGGCGACTATCTCGCCGGAACGCGGCGCATCCCCGTCCCGGCGCGACGACGGGACACCGCCGACGCCCGGTGGCTCGTGGTCGAGGGCGCCGCCGCCCACAACCTGAAGGGAATCGACGCCGCCGTTCCCTTGCAGCGCTTCGTCTGCGTCACCGGGGTTTCCGGATCGGGCAAGTCCACCCTGGTGGAAGAGACGCTCTACCGGGCACTGAAACGGGAAAAGGGCGAGGACCAAGGCCGCCCCGGCGATTATCGCCGTCTGAAAAACACCGGTGCCGTTGCCGACGTGGAACTGGTGGACCAGCATCCCATCGGCCGCACGCCGCGGGCCAATGCCTTGACCTTCACCAAGGCCCTGGACCCGATCCGCCGACTGTTGGCCGACACCGAAGCGGCCCGTGCCGCCGGCTTCGGTCCGGGCCATTTCTCTTTCAACACGGTGGGGGGCCGCTGCGAGGCCTGTCGCGGGGAAGGCTTCGAGCGGGTGGAAATGCAGTTTCTCTCCGATGTCTACCTCACCTGTCCCGTCTGCCGGGGCCGACGCTTCACCGATGCCGTCCTGGCGGTGCACTACCGGGGCCGCAGCATTGCCGACATCTTCGAGATGACCGTGGATGAAGGCTTGGCTTTTTTCGAGGATCAACGACGCATCGCCGCCACCCTTGAGCCCCTGGCCACCGTCGGCCTGGGGTATCTGCGCCTGGGCCAGCCCATCAACACCCTTTCCGGCGGCGAGGCCCAACGGCTCAAACTCTCGCGCCACCTGGGCCGCGGCCGAAGCCCCCGCCGACTGCTGATCTTCGACGAACCCACCACCGGTCTGCACCTCGAGGACATCCGCACCCTCCTCAACGCCCTGCACCGACTGGTGGATGAGGGACAAAGCGTCGTGGTGGTGGAGCACAACCCCTACGTCATCCAGACCGCCGACTGGGTGATCGACCTGGGCCCCGAGGGGGGAGAATCCGGAGGACACATTGTCGTCGCCGGTCCCCCGGAGGCCGTGGCCGCCTGCCCGGAGAGCCATACCGGCCGTTTCCTCAGACCCCTGCTCACCGGCGCCCTCCCAGCCACGGCCCCTTCGACCATCGCCGACACCGAAGTCGGTTACGGCAATTCCAACGACGGGGCCATCCATGTCGCCGGGGCCCGGGAGCATAACCTCAAGAATCTCACCCTGGACATTCCCCGGCACCAACTGGTGGCCCTCACCGGGGTTTCGGGGTCGGGCAAATCGACCCTGGCCTTCGACATTCTCTTCGCCGAGGGGCAGCGGCGCTACCTGGAAAGTCTGGCCCCCTACGTGCGCCAGTACATGAAAATCCTCGAACGCCCCGAGGTGGACCGACTCACGGGACTACCGCCCACCGTCGCCATCGAACAGCGCATCAGTCACGCCGGCCAACGCTCCACGGTGGCCACCCTCACCGAGGTCTACCATTTTCTGCGCCTGCTCTTCGCCCGTCTCGGCCGTCCCCACTGCCCCCGCTGCGGGCAACCCCTGGCCGCCTTGCCCCGGGAGGCCATGGTCGCGCGGATCCGGGACGAGTACGGCTCCCGTCCGGCGCGGATCCTGGCGCCCAAGATCGCCAACCGCAAGGGAATGCACAAGCAGGTGTTGGCCCGGGCATTGAAGTCCGGTTGCCGGGATGCCTGGATCGACGGGGACATCGTGAAACTCAAACCGGGAATGGCCCTGGATCGGTTCAAGTTGCACACCGTGGCCTGGGTGATGGGGCAAATTCCCCAAGACAACCTCGATTCCCTGGTGGCGGCCGCCTTGGCCGAAGGCGATGGCAGCCTTATGGTGGCCGATGTCCGTGGCGCCACCCAAGCCTTCAGTACCGACGGCATCTGTCCGGCCTGCGGGGTCGGGGTGACGGCCGCCGACGATCCGCAACGGTTTTCCTTCAACAGCCCCCTGGGGGCCTGCCCCCGCTGCGAAGGGCTCGGCGCGGATGCCCGCACCGGTGTGACCTGCCCGGCATGCGGCGGCAGCCGTCTCAACGAGCAGGCGCTGGCGGTGCGCATCGAGGGGCGCACCATCTGGGATCTGGTCTCACAGACCGCCCCGGCCCTGGGCGCCATCCTGGACAAGCTCACCATCCCAGATCACCGCCGGCCGGTGGCCGAACCGATTCTCGCCGAACTCAACGGCCGCCTGGACCTTCTCCAGCGACTCGGCCTCGGCTACCTGGCCCTGTCCCGCGGGGGCGCCACCCTTTCCGGGGGCGAGGCCCAGCGGGTTCGCCTGGCCTCCCAGCTCGGCTCCAACCTCGCCGGGGCGGCCTATATCCTGGACGAGCCCACCATCGGGCTGCATCCCCGGGACAACCGGCGACTCATCGAAGCGTTGCGCGCGCTGCGTGACCGGGGCAACACCGTGGTGGTGGTGGAGCATGATGAAGAGACGATCCGGGCCGCCGACACCGTCATCGACCTGGGGCCGGGGGCGGGAGACCGGGGCGGAACGGTGGTGGTGTCCGGCACCCCGGCCCAAGTGGCCGCACATCCCGGCTCGTTGACGGGAAAGTTTTTATCCGGGGCTGGACACACCCCCATGCCCCCGCCGCGGTCCCGTTCCCCAAAGGCTTCATTGACGCTGCGGGCGGCCCGGACCAACAACCTGAAGGATCTGACGGTGGAATTTCCCCTGGGCATGCTCATCGCCGTGACGGGCGTCTCCGGCTCGGGCAAGTCGTCTTTGCTCAAGCAGACCCTGCACCACGGACTGAAGGCGCGATTGGGGGGGCAGGCGCCGGACCCGGCCGCCTGCCGCGCCATCGACGGCTGGGGCGCCGTGACATCGGTCTGCGAGGTGGATCACAGCCCCATCGGCCGTACCCCGCGCTCGGTGCCGGCCACCTACGTGGGAATCATGGATGCCATCCGCCGGCTCTTTGCCGCCACCGCGGCGGCCCGGGCCCGGGGATACGGGCCGGCACGCTTCTCCTTCAACGCGGCCGGTGGACGCTGCGAGGCGTGTCGCGGTCAGGGACACCCCAGGGTGGAAATGAGCTTTCTGCCCGATGTCCACGTGGCCTGCGAGGTCTGCGGTGGCACCCGCTTCAACGCCGACACCCTGGCGGTGCATTACAAGGGCAGAACCATCGCCGATGTCCTGGCCATGACCTTCGACGAAGCGGCGGATTTCTTTTCCGCCTTCAGGGAGATCCACCGGACCGCCGCCTTCGTGGCGGCCATCGGCCTCGGCTACCTGCGCCTGGGCCAGCCCAGCCCGACCCTCTCCGGCGGGGAAGCCCAGCGCATCAAACTGGCCCGCCACCTGGCCCGGCCCGGCAAGGGGCACACCTTTTTCATCCTCGACGAACCCACCACCGGCCTGCACGGGGCCGATGTGCAAAAACTCCTGAATGTCCTGCAGCGCCTGGTGGACGCCGGCAACACGGTGGCGGTGATCGAGCACAACCTCGACCTCATCGCCGCCGCCGACTGGGTCATCGACCTGGGGCCCGAGGGGGGCAACGACGGCGGGCAGGTGGTGTTCGCCGGTCCGCCTCATGGGCTGATCGCCGCCGAACCGGCCACCCATACCGGACGGTATCTCGCCAAGCATTTAGGCAATGGAGCAGCCTAGGCCGGTGCCGGGTACCGGCCTAGGCCTCCCTTCGGGCGGCCTCCATGCGGGCGTTCACCGAAGGGAAACGTTCGGTGTCGGTGTGGGGTAGAAAGAGGGCCGCCACATACTGGTCCATGAAGCTGGCGGTCTCGGACAGTTCAAAGTTGGTCATCATGCCCGTCACCCGGGTGACATCGCGACGCACCTGGTTGGTCAAGGCGCTGATGCGGGCTCCGAGCAGGGACCCGTTGCCGAGGTAATGGATGCGCTGGGGATCGACGTCGGGCAGCAGGCCGATGGTAATGGCCTGGGTGAGATCAATGTAAGCCCCGAATCCCCCGGCGAGCAGAATTTGGTCTACGGCATCGAAGTCGAGGCCCATCTCGTTGAGCAGCGTTAGGCAGCCGCTGTAGATGGCCCCCTTGGCGCGGACGAGGTTTTCGATGTCGATCTCGGTGAGCACGATGTCGCGGCCGATGGCGGTATCATCCTTCCAGACCAATACGTACTCCCAGACATCGTTGGTCTCCCGGATGCGCGGCGTGTCCAGGTCGCGCTCGAACTTGCCCTGGTGGTTGATCACGCCCATTTCCAGCATGCGGGCCACGGTGCTGATGAGCCCCGAGCCGCAGATGCCCCGGGGTTTGGCGTTGCTCACGGTGAGCAGCATCGGCTCGAAGGTCTTCGGATCGATGGAAAAATCCTCGATGGCCCCCTTTTCGGCACGCATGCCGAACTGGATGCCGCCCCCTTCGAAGGCCGGTCCGGCCGAGCAGGCCGCGCAGACCATCCAGTCCTTGTTGCCGATGACGATCTCGGCGTTGGTGCCGATGTCGATGTAGAGGGTGGTTTCGGCACTGCGGTACATCCCGGAGCCCATCACCCCGGCGACGATGTCTCCGCCCACGTAGCTGGAGACCTGGGGAAAGACCAGGGCCCGGGCATGATCGTTGATCTCCAGCCCGATGTCCGCAGCCAGGATGGGCGGAAAAAGGGTAGCCGCCGGCACGTACGGGGAATGGCGAATATAGCTCGGATTGATCTTGAGCAGCAGTTGGGTCATGGTGGTGTTGCCGGCGATGGTGATGGTGGGAATCTCTCCCGGATCGATCTTGGCCTCGGCCAGGATCCGGGCGATCACCTTGTTGATGGTATCCACCACCGCCTGATTGAGCTGATCCAGGCCTCCGGGCTTTTCCGCCAGGGTGATACGGGTGATCACATCCTCTCCGAAACGGATCTGGCCGTTGAAATCCCCATGCTGGGCCACGGCTTCGCCGGTACGCAGATCCACCACCTGGCCGAAGACAGTGGTGGTGCCGATATCCAGCGCCAGGGCATAGAGCCGCTCACGGGTATCGCCCGCTTCGATGTTCACCAGCCGGTTGCCGCGCGCGTCGCGCACCGGCCGCAAAATGGTCACGGTGGACTTGAAATTTTCTTGGCGCAGGGTATCCGGCAACTTGCGCATGAAGGGGAGATCCGGCGAGAGCTGATGCTCGTCGTGCTGCTGGCGCAGGGCGTTGATCAGGCGGGTCAGATCCGGCTCGTGGTCCGCCGCCGTGGGAACCGGCAGATCGACGAAAATCTTATCCACCGGCGGCACGAAGAAGCCCTGCTCCTTGATGCTCTCGAAATCAAAAGCCTTGACCCGGGCGGTGTGGCGCGGAGCGGCCCGCTTGTCCAAGGTGCTGGCGTCCACGGTGGATTCCAGGGGCACCGTGACGGTGATATCGCCCACCACCGTGGACTGGCAGGCCAGGCGATATCCCTGGGCGATCTCGTCTTCGCGCAACCGCGCCGATAGTCCGCCCTCCACACTCCCTTCGGTGATGATGACCCGGCACTTGCCGCAACTGCCGCTGCCACCGCAAGAGGCGTTGATATGCACCCCGGCTTCCATCGCCGCCCGCAGCAGGTTCGTCCCCGCCGGAACACGAATCGACTTGTCATAAGGCTGAAAAACGACTTGGTAGTCTGCCATGGCCGGTTCCTTTCTCGTTCTGGCCACCCAAAACGCGCTTTGTTAAATGAAAAAAATATCGATATCATAAGGAGACGCCAAGGGCAAATCCGGCGCCGTAGGCGCCCGGGCCCGTCGGCCACTGAGATTGAAATCATTGCCTCACCGGTGCCGACGCTGGACCGCCGCCGGAATTCACGCCGCGGTTTGAAAAGGGGAAAGGGATGCATTACGTTGAGGATCAAAAATCGGACGGCATAAACCCGTCGGCCCCGTCGAACCGGGCCGACCTGAAACCGCAACCCATCCATTGATCGCCAAGGAACAGCCCCATGCACTACGAAGGCAACATCATCCGGCCGCCCAGCGAGGCCGACAGCATTCTGCTGCAAATCACCGTCGGTTGCAGCCACAACAAGTGCACCTTCTGCGGCGCTTACAAGGGCGAACGCTTCAAGATCAAGCCCGACGAGGTCATCATGGAGGACATCGCCTTTGCCGCCCGCTACGCCCGACGCCAGCGGCGGGTCTTCCTCTGTGACGGCGACGCCCTCATCGTCCCCCAGAAACGCCTGGTGAAAATCCTCACCGCCGTCCGCGAACAGCTGCCCTGGGTGGAACGGGTCGGGGTCTACGCCAACACCAAGGGCCTGGCGATGAAATCCGATGCCGAGTTGGCCGAACTGGTGTCTCTGGGCCTGGGCATCGCCTACACGGGACTGGAGTCCGGCGACGACGAGACCCTGGCCGCGGTGCGCAAGGGAGCCGACAGCCAACGCATGATTGACATGGGGCGCAAGGCGCGGGCCGCCGGGTTGAAACTGTCCCTCACCGTCCTGCTCGGCCTGGCCGGCGTCGAGCGTTCGACCATCCATGCCGAGGCCACCGGTCGGGTGCTCACCGCCATCGATCCCGAGTACGTGGGCGCATTGAGCCTGATGCTGATTCCGGGAACCCCCCTCTACGACGACTACCGGGCGGGCCGTTTCCGTCTGCCCGACCCCATGGGCATGCTGGCCGAACTGCGCACCATGATCGCCCATACCGATCTCACCAACGGGCTCTTCCACGCCAACCACGCCTCCAACTACCTGCCCATTCGGGCCAAACTGCCCGAGGACAAGGAACGCACCCTGGCGCTCATCGACGCGGCCCTTGCCGGCCGGGTGGCGCTGAAACCGGAGTTCTTGCGGGCGCTGTAAGAACGGTCCACGGACGAAGGTGGACAGACAGGGCCTTCACGGACACGGACATCCCCGGGCGGTCCGTGCATGTCCGTGAAGGTCCGTGTCCGTCCACGCCTCTCTCCCCCGGGCTTGCATCCCTCGCTAAACCATTGTATCAAGCCGATCAATTTTTTGAGCCACCGCGGTTTGGATACCGCTATAACGCATCGTTCCCCGCCCCCGGGCTCCCGGCCGGGGCCGGGCCGCCACCAAAAGGAGATCATCATGACCTGCAACCCGTCGGTTTCCGCCGCCGATCTGGATGGATTGAGCATCAACACGATCCGCACCCTCTCCATGGACGCGATCCAAAAAGCCAACTCCGGCCATCCCGGTGCCCCCATGGGCCTGGCCCCGGTGGGCTACCTGCTCTGGACCCGCTTTCTCAAGCACCACCCCCGCAAGCCGGACTGGCTCGACCGCGACCGTTTCGTGCTTTCCGGGGGCCACGCCTCGATGCTCCTCTACAGCCTGCTCTACCTCACCGGCTACGACCTGAGCCTCGATGACCTCAAAGACTTCCGCCAATGGAAAAGCCGCACGCCCGGCCATCCCGAGCTGGGGGTCACGCCCGGCGTGGAAACCACCACCGGCCCATTGGGGCAGGGATTCGCCAACGCGGTGGGCATGGCCATGGCCGAACGTCACCTGGCGGCGCGGTTCAACCGTCCCCAACACACCCTGGTGGACCACCATACCTGGGTGATCTGCGGCGATGGCGACCTGATGGAAGGGGTGTCCGCCGAGGCCGCCTCCCTGGCCGGACATCTCGGCCTGGGACGACTGATCTGCATTTATGACGACAACCAGATTTCCATCGAAGGCAGGACGGACATCTCCTTCACCGAAGACGTGGGCCGCCGCTTCGAGGCCTACCACTGGCATGTGGTGCGCGTGGCCGACGGCAACGACCTGGCCGAACTCGCCACGGCACTGCAAGCGGCCAAGGACGTCACCGACAAACCGTCCCTGGTGATGGTACGCACCCACATCGCCTACGGCAGTCCCAACAAACAGGACAGCGCCGACGCCCACGGCGCCCCGCTGGGAGAAGAAGAGGTCTGCCTCACCAAGACCTGCCTGGGATGCAACCCGGATGATCGCTTCTGCGTTCCCGAGGCCGTGTTGGCGCACTGCCGTGAGACCATCTCCCGCGGAGAAGCCGCCGAGGCCGCCTGGATGGAAACCTTCAACGCCTACCGCCAAGCCTACCCGGACCTGGCCGACGCCTGGCTGAACGCCGTCTGCGGGTACATGTCATCCGGTTGGGACACCGATCTGCCGGTCTTCACGCCCCAGGACGGTCCCATGGCAACCCGGGCCGCGTCCGGAAAAGTACTCAACGCCATCGCGGACTGCCTCCCCACCCTCATGGGCGGATCCGGGGACCTGGCGCCGTCCAACAAGACCTTCATCAACGGATCCCCCGAGTTTCAAAAGGAAAGCTACGAGGGCCGCAACGTCCGTTTCGGGGTCCGGGAACACGCCATGGGGGCCATCCTCAACGGCCTGTACCTGCACCACGGGATCCGTCCTTACGGCGGCACCTTCCTCGTTTTTGCCGACTACATGCGCCCGGCGATCCGTATGGCCAGCCTGATGAAACTGCCGGTGATCTACATTTTTACCCATGACAGCATCGCCGTGGGGGAAGACGGTCCCACCCATCAGCCCGTGGAGCATCTGGCGGCCCTGCGGGCCATCCCCAACCTCACGGTGATCCGTCCGGCGGATGCCAACGAAACCGTCGAAGCGTGGAAAATGGCCGTCAGCCGCTGCGACGGCCCCAGCGCCCTGGTGTTGAGTCGCCAGAAACTGCCGGTTCTCGACCCGAGCATTACCCGGGGCAAGCTGATCCGCGGCGGCTACGTGGTGGCCGATGGCAACGGGGTACCGGAATTGATTCTCATCGCCACCGGCGCCGAGGTGCACCTCGCCCTGAAAGCCGGGGAAGTGCTGAAGAAGCGAGGGGTGGCGGTCCGGGTGGTCAACCTGCCCAGTTGGGAACTCTTCGAACGGGCCGGGGCCGACTACCGCCGCACGGTTCTGCCGCCGGAGGTCAAGGCGCGACTGGCCATCGAAGCCGGTGTCGGCATGGGCTGGGAGCGTTACGTCGGGGAAGGCGGCGCCGTGGTCAGCATTGAACACTTCGGCGCCTCGGCCCCGGGCGGGGTATTGATGGAAAAATTCGGCTTCACGGTGGACAACGTGGTCCAGAAGGCACTGGCGATGATCGACAAGGCCGTTTGACCCCGGGGGAAACTGACATGGACCTGAAAATTCTGCTGGCCACCTTCGGCATGGTGTTCTTGGCCGAGCTGGGAGACAAGACCCAATTGGCGACCTTTTGCCTTTCAGCCGAATGCGATGGGGTGAAGCTTTCGGTGTTTCTCGGCTCGGCGGCGGCCCTGGTGCTCAGCAGCCTTCTGGCGGTGTTTCTCGGTGGGGCGGTGGGGCGCTGGATCCCCCCGGCGGCCATCAAGTTCGCCGCCGGCGCCTTCTTTCTGGTCGCCGGTATCTGGACCCTGACCGGGGCGGCACGAAGCCTCTAACCGTTGGTTAACCGATGAGGGTGTCGATGAGGGGAAGGGTGCCACGGACGCTGTTGCGTTCCAGCAGGGCACGAAGGGCATGCAGGCATTCCCGCAGGATGGATGTCTTGGGGCGGGGCGAAGCGAGCTGGGCCTCGATGGTTCTCAAGTCGGCCGTCAGCTCGGAAAAAGCCTCGAAGGGCCACTGTTGACCACCGGCCTCGGTCTTGATGCGCGCCACCAGCGCCTCGACGGCCGCCTGGGCCTCCGGTTGGAGCACCGGGGCCGATCCAAGCCGCACCCCCTCTTTTCCAGCCGGCGCCACCGCGCCACGATCCTCAAGGCAGGCGATGCCCTCGGCGGTGATGCCGATTTTGCCCGAAAGCGACACGATAGCGGCCAATCCGGCACCGATCAGGGCTTGGCCCACCTCCTGGGCATCCTGGCGGTCGATGCCCGCCTCTACCCCCAGGTCGTACATCGACGCGCTGGCGGAAGGGTCGCCATTGGTATGCCGGTAGAGCTCGGTGAGCATTTGCAGAAAGAAGGGATGATGTTCGTCGATGGTCATTTTATCGAATGGCCTTGTGGAGAAGGTGGCCAAGACGCTGCAAGAATTTCTCAGGGGCTGCCGGGTCTCGGTGAAAGGCGCCCGGAAAAAGTCGACCCCGAACGCTTAACCGTGATTGCCGTTGACCTTCTCCCGCAGGATGTTGGAGCAGCGGAACACCACCACTCGCCGCTTGGACAGCATCATCGGCTCACCGGTGGCGGGATTGCGTCCTTTGCGTGCTTTTTTCTCGTTCACGCAAAATTTGCCGAAACCGCTGATGAGAATATCTTCGCCGTTTTCCATGGTCTGCTTCATGATCTCCAGCAGCGTTTCAACGATCTCGGCGCAGCGGTTACGGGGGAGGCCGAGTTTATCCGGCAGGGCGTCGACGATATCTGCCTTGGTAAGCGTCATCGGTACAAGACTCCTCTTTGGATGATGATGAATACCGGTGGTGCATGCGGTCCGATGGGGTCCCAAACTGGCCTCTTCTAATGATAAGTCTTTCTTTTGTCAACAAATTCTTGCGCGACGGGAAACCGGCCAACGGCCCAACCGGACCACAACCGACCTGAATCGTTAGAAATTCCTTCAATCCTCCCCTCCGAGAGACCCACCGGGAAACGGCCCGAGCCACCGGAAAAAGGGGATTCTTTTTTCAAGGACTGTTTTTTCGTGAATCGTTTCTTCTTAAAAATCAAAATGTTTCAAAGTATTGGGCCCCTTGTTGGCGGTTTGTCGGCCGCCGGCGCTTTTATCATCTGGGGTCTGAGCCCGCTGTACTGGCGGCTGCTGGTGGAGGTGCCGCCGTTTGAGATCATCCTGCACCGCATCGTCTGGTCTCTTGCCCTGCTGCTCCCCCTTGTCCTGATCTCCGGTCAGACCCGCGATTTGATCCGCGTCTTCCGGCGTCCGCGGATGCTGCTCCTCCTCAGCCTGACGGCGTTGCTGGTGGCGGCCAACTGGCTGATTTACATCTGGGCCGTCAACAACGGTTTTGTGCTTCAGGCCAGCCTGGGGTACTATATCAATCCACTGGTCAACGTGATGCTGGGAATGATATTTCTCGGCGAGAGACTCACCCGACGCCAGGGCTGGGCCGTGGGGCTGGCGGGTCTGGGGGTGGCGATTCAGACCGTCGATCTCGGGACGATCCCCTGGATTTCGTTGGCCTTGGCATTCTCCTTCGGTATCTACGGGCTCATCCGCAAAATGGCCGCCATCGAGGCGTTGGTGGGGCTCACGGTGGAAACCTTGATATTGTTGATTCCGGCGGTCGCTCTGCTCTGGCATTTGGACGTGATCGGCCAGGGGGCTTTCGGCAGGGACGCTCTGGGCACCGACCTGCTCCTAGTCGGGGGCGCCCTGGTCACGGCGGTTCCCCTGCTCCTCTTTAACATCGGTGCCCGGCGCATTCATCTGGCCACCGTGGGGCTGTTGCAGTATATTTCTCCCAGTGGCATGTTTTTGCTGGCCATGCTGCGCTTCCACGAACCAGTGGCCCCATTGCGCTGGGTGACTTTCGGCCTGATCTGGACGGCGCTGGGGCTTTACTCCGTCGAGTTGCTGGCCTTGGCCAAGCGACGCCGACAGCCAAACCCTGCTCGAAGCAGTTGAAGCCGGCCGTAAACCTTGGTCTTTTCAAAGTCAGACCTCGCCCATCCAAGCATGAAGGAGCCCCTGCGATGCCCGACCGTCGCGTTTCCATTCGCCGCCGGCGATTTTTCCCCAAAGCCCTACTCCTTCCGGTTTGTCTTTTCATCGGTCTTTGCGCCGCACCACTGCCCGCGGCGGATCAGGTCGTCCGGGTAGGCGTCTACCAAAACCCCCCCAAGGTGTTTCTCGATGATGCGGATCAGCCGGCCGGGGTCTTCATCGATGTGATCCGGCACATTGCCGCCTTGGAAGGGTGGCACCTGAGCTATGTTTACGGGACCTGGGGGGAAGGATTGGACCGGCTCCAGCGCGGCGAGATCGATCTGATGCCCGACGTGGCCCAGAACGCCGATCGGGAGGTCCTCTTCGATTTTCACACCGTGCCGGTCCTCTCCTCCTGGTTCCAGGTCTATGCCCGCAAGAGCAGCGGGATTCATTCGATTCTCGATCTGGCTGAAAAGCGCATCACCGTTCTGGAACGCTCGGTGCAGGAGGCGGCGTTCAAGCGCCTGGCCGAGGGGTTCGGCCTCAACGCCACCATCATCGCTTTACCCGATTACCAGAGCTCTTTTGAAAAAGTGGCTCAGGGTGAGGCCGACGCCGCCATCACCAACCGTTTTTTCGGGGTCAGGCACGCCAAGCAATTCGGCCTTGAAGACACAGCGGTAATCTTCAACCCCAGCAATCTTTTCTTCGCCGCGCCCCAGAACCGGCAAAAACCACTGCTGGACGCCATCGACGGCCACTTGACACGGATGAAGCAGGATTCCTCCTCACCCTACTACCAATCCGTGGCGCGCTGGACGTCGGAAAAGGTCGAATTCGCCCTGCCCGATTGGGTCTGGATGGCAGGGCTGCTGGTGGGGCTGGCGTTGCTCATGAGCCTGGCGGGCAGCATTGTCCTCAAACGCCAGGTGAATGCCCGTACCCGCCAATTGCGCCAGATCAATCTGGAAATGGAGCAACGCATCGAGCAGAGAACCGCCGAGCTGGCCGAAGCCATGGAGAAGGCCAGGGCGGCCGATCATCTCAAGTCCGCCTTCCTGGCCACCATGAGCCATGAGCTGCGTACCCCCCTCAACTCCATCATCGGCTTTACCGGTATTCTGCTCCAAGGGCTCGCCGGGCCCCTCAACGACGAACAGAACAAACAGATGCGCATGGTGCAAAACAGCGCCCGCCATCTGTTGGCCCTGATCAACGACGTGCTGGACATCTCCAAGATCGAGGCCGGCCAGCTGTCCCTGGCGCCGGAATCCTTCGCCCTGCGTGGGGCCGTGGAGAAAGCCGCCACCCTCGTGGCGCCCATGGCCGAGAAGAAGGGCATCGATCTGCGGGTGAACATCGCCGATGATGTGGCGGACATCACCACGGATCAACGCCGTCTGGAACAGATCCTGATCAATCTGCTCAACAACGCCGTCAAGTTCACCGAGCAGGGAAAAGTCGAGATTTCATGCCGTGGCGACGGCGATTTTTACCGGCTATCCGTCAGCGACACCGGCATCGGCATCCGGCCGGAGGAGATCGATGGGCTTTTCCAGCCGTTTCACCAGATCGATACCGGTCTGTCGCGCAAGCACGAGGGCACCGGTCTGGGGCTTTCCATCTGCAGGAAGCTGGTGGACATGATGGGCGGCCGTATCGAGGTGCGGAGCCGCTGGGCGCAGGGCAGCACCTTTGATGTTTGGGTTCCGAGACAGTGAGTTAAGGTTTTGCCGCGAAAAGGACGATACTTAAAATCGAAAGAGGCGCCATGAGCGAACATTTGTTGATCATCGAAGACAATCCCCAGAATTTCTACATGATGAAATTCCTGCTGGAGAAAAACGGATTTGACATCGTCGGCGCCGAAACGGGCCGATTGGGCATCGAGGAGGCCATTGGCAACAAACCCCGGGCCATTTTGCTCGACATCCAGTTGCCTGAAATGGACGGCTACGCCGTGGCCGCCGAACTGAAAAAACACCCGGAGCTGTCCGATGTTCCCATCATCGCGGTGACCTCCTACGCCATGGTGGGGGACCGGGAGCAGATCCTGGCCGCCGGCGCCACGGGCTACATCGAAAAGCCCATCGATCCGGAAACCTTCGTGGACGAAATCCGCAAATACCTCTGATGGACAATCGGGCTGGACTCTTCCGTCAACGCGGGCAAGCCGATGGAACCTGGAGAAAGAGATGAACATCCTCATCATTGACGACCGGGAAGAGAATCTCTACCTGCTGGAAGCCCTGCTCACGGGAAACGGCTACGGCGTCCAGCGGGCCGCCAATGGCAACGAAGCCCTCGAAATCCTGCACACCGGCGGCATCGATCTGATTGTCAGCGACATTCTCATGCCGGTGATGGATGGATTCCAGTTGTGCCGAAAGGTCAAAGCAGACCCGAGCTTGCGCCACATTCCGATTATCATTTACAGCGGCACTTATACCAGTCCCAAGGACGAGGAGTTAGCCCTGAAAATCGGCGTGAACCGTTTCCTTCAAAAACCCTGTGAGCCGGAAGTGTTTATTCAGGCGGTGAAAGAGGTGATGGCCGCTATGCCCGCCACCGAAAGTCCGCCTGCCGAAACGGCGGCGCCGGAAGAAGAGGTCCTCCAGCTCTACAACGAGCGTTTGGTGCACAAACTCGAGCAGAAGATGGCCGAAGCCGAACAAGAAATCGCGGCCCGCCGCGAAGCGGAAAAAGCCCTGCGCGAGAGCGAACAAAAATACCGTCAAATCACCGAAAACATCTCGGACGTGGTCTGGCTGGCCAATCTCAACATGCAAACCACCTATGTCAGCCCCTCGGTGGAGCGACTGGTGGGCGAGCCCATTGAAGTCCACCGTCAAAGAACGATGGAAGAAAAGTTCCCTCCCGATTCTCTCCAGGTTCTTTACGAGGCCCTCGTCGAAGAGATGGAAAACGAGAAGGATCCGGCGTGCGACAAAAAACGCTCGCGGCTCATTGAAGTGCAGCACTACCGGGCCGACGGCAGCCCGATCTGGGTGTCCATCAACATTTCGTTTGTTCGGGACGAAAACGGTACGCCCATCGGTTTTCAGGGGGTGACAAGGGATATCACCGACCACAAGCTCGCCGAACAAGAGCGGGAAAAGCTCCAGACCCAGTTGATCCAGGCTCAGAAAATGGAGGCCGTGGGACGCCTGGCCGGCGGGGTGGCCCACGATTTCAACAACATGCTGGGAGTGATCCTCGGTTATGCCGAAATGGCTCAAAACAAGGTCTCCCCGGAAGATCCGCTGCACTTGGATCTGAACGAGATCATCAACGCGGCCCGTCGATCGGCCGACATCACGCGCCAACTGCTCGCCTTTGCCCGGCAGCAGACAGCGGCCCCCAAGGTGGTGGACCTCAACGAGACCGTGGAGCAAATGCTGCGCATGCTGCGCCGGCTCATCGGAGAAGATATCGATCTGCAATGGTGGCCAAGGGGAAAACTGTGGAGCGTCAAAATCGATCCATCCCAGATGAACCAAATCCTGGCCAACCTGTGCGTCAACGCCCGCGACGCCATTGCCGGAGTGGGAAAAATTACGATTCGCACCGACAATGTCCGCTTCGGCCGTGATCAATGCCTGGGCCACCCGGATCGCGTTCCCGGAGACTATGTGATGCTGGCGGTCAGCGACAATGGTTGCGGTATGGATGCCGAAACGCGTAACCACCTTTTCGAGCCCTTTTTCACCACCAAAGAGGTGGGGCAGGGCACCGGGTTGGGATTGGCCACCATTTATGGTATCGTGTGCCAAAACGACGGTTTCATCGACGTCTGTAGCGAACCCGGCAAAGGCACGACCTTCAAACTTTATTTTCCACGCGATACCGCCGCGGCGGAGGCGGAGGACGAACCGCCGGCGGTCGATGTTCCTTTGGGCAACGGAGAAACACTGCTGATGGTCGAAGATGAGGCGGCCATCTTGAAACTCGGCCAGACCATGCTCGAAAGTCTCGGCTATCAAGTGCTGGTTGCCACCGATCCCACCGAAGCCATCGCCTTGGCCAAAGCCCATGCCGAAAAAATCCGTCTATTGATCACCGATGTCGTGATGCCGAAGATAAACGGTCAGGCCCTGGCCGCCCAGCTCCAAGCGCAGTCGCCAGGGCTCAAGACCCTGTTCATGTCCGGCTATACCGCCGATGTTATTGCCCACCGCGGCGTTCTGGATGAAGAGATGCAGTTTATCCAAAAACCGTTTTCTCGCGAAGAACTGGCCCTGAAGGTGCGAGAGGTGTTGGGATAGTCATTGGTCATTTGGGTTGGGCGACGTGAGGGGAAATGGGAAGAATGGGAGTTATGGGAGTTATGAGTGATAGCGCTTGCGCACGGTGCTATGGCCTTCATTTTTCCCATTCTTCCCATCATTCCCATTTCCCGCTATCCACCAACCTACTGGGTTATTGGTCATTGGTCACTGGTCATTGGGGTTAGGCGACGTGAGGGGGAATGGGAAGAATGGGAGTTATGAGTGATAGCGCTTGCGCACGGTGCTATGGCCTTCATTTTTCCCATTCTTCCCATCATTCCCATTTCCCGCTATCCACCAACCTACTTGGTTATTGGTCAT
>JACDJB010000242.1_pt1 | contig 67399 bp, 64 predicted proteins | sample 7454121 | NCBI WGS metagenome assembly JACDJB01 (sample SAMN14253290, study PRJNA609438) | sludge metagenome | isolation source: sludge after 25d culture with pyrite | collected 2018-12-20 | reverse complement strand
CGCCGGTCGTCTCGGTCAGCGGCGTCCTGACCGGCAACTCGGTGACGCTCAGTCCGCGCGCCGCCTCATAGGCCAGGATGCTCGACAGCGTTCCCATCGCCTGCCGGAATCCGGCCACATCGGTGGACTCATCCCTCAGCACGCTGAGCGCCACCCGGGCGAGCGGATGATCGACCACGGTGAGCTGCATCGTCCCATCTTGGCCCATCGCAGCGGTGAGGACGCGGCACCGACGCCGCCGACTTCAGGCTTGAGCGACGCTTGCCAGCAACTGGTCCAACAACCCCTCGGCCGCCTCGGCGATCACGGTGCCGGGCGGGAAGATCGCCGCCGCACCGGCCTCCCGCAACGCCGGGAAGTCCTGGGGCGGGATGACGCCGCCGACGACGATCATGATGTCGTCCCGCCCGGCCTCGGCCAGAGCGTCGCGCAGCTCGGGCACCAGGGTGAGGTGGCCGGCGGCCAGCGACGACACGCCGACGATGTGGACGTCGGCTTCGACCGCCTGCGACGCGGCCTCGGCCGGCGTCTGAAACAGCGGACCGATGTCGACGTCGAAGCCCAGGTCGGCGAAGGCCGAGGCAATCACCTTCTGGCCACGGTCGTGACCGTCCTGGCCCATCTTGGCCAGCAGGATGCGCGGACGGCGCCCGTCGGCCTCGGCGAAGCGCTCCACCTGCTCGCGCACGTTCATCACCTGTGTTGCGTTCTCGCCCATCTCGCTGCGGTACACCCCTGAAATCGTCTTGATCTGTGCCTGATGGCGTCCGTAGGACCGCTCGATCGCATCCGAGATCTCCCCGAGCGACGCCATTGCCCGGGCAGCGTCGATGCTCAACGCCAACAGGTTGCCCTCGCCTGTGTCGGCCGCCTTGGTCAGGGCGTCGAGCGCCGCTGTCGTCGTCTCATCATCACGCTCCTTGCGCAGTCGGCGCAGCTTCTCGATCTGGCCGGAGCGCACCGCCGCATTGTCGACCACCCGCACCTCGAGGGGGTCCTCCACGTCGGGCCGGTAGGCGTTGACGCCGATCAGCGGCTGGCGGCCCGAATCGATGCGGGCCTGGGTGCGGGCGGCCGCCTCCTCGATACGCAGCTTGGGGATGCCCGCCTCGATCGCCTGGGCCATACCGCCCAGCTCCTCCACCTCGCCGATGTGTGCCAGCGCCTTGCGGGCAAGCGACGCGGTGAGCGACTCGAGGTGGTAGCTACCGCCCCACGGGTCGATCACGTCGGTGGTGCCCGACTCCTGTTGGAGGAACAGCTGGGTGTTGCGGGCGATGCGGGCCGAGAAGTCGGTCGGCAGCGCCAGCGCCTCGTCGAGCGCGTTGGTGTGCAGGCTCTGGGTCTGGCCCTGCGTGGCGGCCATCGCTTCCAGGCAGGTGCGCATCACGTTGTTGAACGGGTCCTGGGCGGTCAGCGACCAGCCCGAGGTTTGGCTGTGGGTGCGTAGCGACAGCGACTTGGGGTTCTTGGGGTTGAAGTACTGCTTCACCAGGCCGGCCCACAGCAGCCGGGCGGCCCGCATCTTGGCCACCTCCATGAAGGTGTTCATGCCGATCGCCCAGAAGAAGCTGAGCCGGGGCACGAACGCGTCGACGTCCAGCCCGGCTTCGATGCCGGCCCGCACGTAGTCGAGGCCGTCGGCCAGCGTGTAGGCCAGCTCCAAATCCGCGGTCGCCCCGGCCTCCTGCATGTGATAGCCGGAGATCGAGATCGAGTTGTACTTGGGCATGTGCTCGGAGGAGAAGGCGAAGATGTCCGAGATGATCCGCATCGAGGGCTTGGGCGGATAGATGTAGGTGTTGCGCACCATGAACTCTTTGAGGATGTCGTTCTGGATGGTGCCCGCCAGCTTGTCGGGGGCGACGCCCTGCTCCTCGGCGGCCACGACGTACAGCGCCAGCACCGGGAGCACCGCACCGTTCATCGTCATCGACACCGACATCTTGTCGAGCGGGATGCCGTCGAAGAGGGTGCGCATGTCGTAGATCGAGTCGATCGCCACCCCGGCCATGCCCACGTCGCCCGCCACCCGGGGGTTGTCGGAGTCGTATCCCCGGTGGGTGGCCAGGTCGAAGGCCACCGACAGGCCCTTCTGGCCCTGGGCCAGGTTGCGGCGATAGAACGCGTTGGAGTCCTCGGCGGTGGAGAAGCCCGCGTACTGGCGGATCGTCCACGGCTGGTTGGTGTACATCGTCGGGTACGGCCCACGAACGAACGGGGCGATGCCCGGCAGCGAGTCCAGGAAGCCCAGCTCGTCGGTGTCGGCGGCTGTCGACAGCACCGCCATGTCGATGCCTTCGGGCGTGGAGACGCTCAGGTCGCCCGGTTCGCCTCCGGCGATCGCTGCGGCCTCGCTGCGCCAGCGCTCCGCGGCGCCCTCGGGCGGGGCGGCGGTCGGGGGCGGGCCGATGGTCGTGTAATCGGGAAGAGCGCTCACCCCCTCAGGTTACCGGAGCCCTCCAGGCCGCATCGCAGCCCCGGCCCGCAGGAACGAACTCTTGCCTGAGCTGGGCCCTTGAGATGTCGGAGAGGGTGAATGTAAAGACACCCAAGACACATCTGGGTGTCTTTACTACCGAGGGGGTGCAGTAAAAGCACCCAGTTCAATCATGGGTGCCTTTACTGCGTTGGGGGGCGACCCGCAGCGCTGGCAGAATCGGCACGTGAGCGCCACTACAACGCCGGTGATCGTTGAGCTTGTTGGCGCCGAGCAGTGGGAGCGGGTCAAGGCGTTGCGGCTGGCGAGCCTCCGCCAGGATCCCCAGGCGTTCTTCAAGCTGCTGTCCGAGGAGATCGACCTGGCCGAGGCCGAGTGGAGGTCGCGGCTCGCGTCGGCCAACACATGGGTTGCGGTGCTCGACGGAGGCGACGTCGGCCTCGTCACCTCGAGCCCGGATTGGGACGATCCGAACGCCGCCCACCTGTCTGGCCTGTGGGTCGACCGGTCGGCACGGCGGTGCGGCGCCGCCCAGGCATTGAGCGGTGCGGTTGTCAGCCACGCTCGTGACACGGGGTTTCGACGAGTGGTGCTCTGGGTGGCCAGCGCCAACGCCGGGGCCGACCGGCTCTACGCCGGCCTCGGGTTCACCCGCACCGGTCGCACCGACACCTTCCAACCGCCGCGCGACACCTACACCGAATGGGAGCTCGAGTTGATGCTGTAACCGGCTGGGCCGAAGCCCATGCCCTCAGTCCATCGTCGGACGGCGGCGGTTGGCCTTCTTCTCGCTCTGCTGGCGTTTGGCCTCGAGCCGCCGCCGCTTGGAGCCACGGGTGGGCCGGGTGGCCCGACGAGGCGCCTTTGGTGGCGCCAGCGCCGCACGGATCCGGCCGGCCAGCTGAGAGCGGGCCTCCACCCGGTTCTTCCACTGGGAGCGGTGGCGATCGACCATCACACGGGCCTCGTCGCCGAACTGCTCGATCAGCCTGGCGCGCTGGCGATCGCTGAGCACCGCCGACGTGGTGACGTCGTAGCGCACGTCGACCCGGGTGTCCGAGGTGTTGGCGTGCTGCCCGCCCGGCCCGCCCGACCGGGTGAACTGCCAGGTCAGCTCGTTCTCGGGGATGGTCAGGCGTTCGTTCACCTTCAGCCCGCGTTCGGACGGAACGGGTTTATGTGATTCGCCGGCCATGAGTCCAGTGTCGCCGATTTGGCGCCGACGGTCGCATCCCTGCCGCCCCCATCGCGCTGCGGCGCAACTCAGACGACGACGTTGACCATGCGGCCGGGGACGATGATCACCTTGCGGGGCTCGGTGCCCTCGAGGTGGGCGGCAACGTTGTCGATCGCCAGAGCGGCGGCGGTCATCGTGGCCTGGTCGGCATCGGCTGCCACCGTGATGTGACCCCGCACCTTGCCGTTTACCTGCACGGGCAACTCGATCGTGTCCTCGGTCAGCAGACCCTCGTCGACCATCGGGAACGGGGCCCACACCACCGACGTGTCGTGGCCCAGCTTGGCCCACAGTTCCTCGCCGATGTGGGGCGCCACGATGCCGAGCAGCTGCACCAGCGGTTCGGCCACCTCGCGAGCCACCGGAGCGGCCGCCTTGGTGAGGTGGTTGTTCAGCTCGATCAGCTTGGCGATGGCGGTGTTGGCGTGCAGGGCGTCGAGGTCCTCCCCAACCCCGGCCACGGTGCGGGCCACCAGGCGCCGGGTCTCGTCGTCGGCCGGCCGGTCGACCACGGTCGGCTCACCGGTGTCCTCGTCGACCAGGTTGCGCCACAGCCGCTGGAGGAACCGCTGCATGCCCACCACGTCGCGCGTACTCCAGGGACGGCTGGACTCGAGTGGGCCGCCGGACAGCTCGTAGAGCCGGAACGTGTCGGCGCCGAACGCGTCGTACATCTCATCGGGCGTCACCATGTTCTTCAGGCTCTTGCCCATCTTGCCGTACTCGCGGTTCACCTTCTGACCCTCGAAGAGGAACTCCCCGTCTACCTCGGTCACCTCGGAGGCCTCGACGTATTGGCCCCTGGCGTCGGTGTAGGCGTAGGCCTGGATGTAGCCCTGGTTGACCAACCGGTGGAACGGCTCGGGCGAGCTGACCAGGCCCAAATCGAACAGCACCTTGTGCCAAAAACGGGCGTACAGCAGGTGCAGCACCGCATGCTCGACACCGCCGACGTACAGGTCGACGCCGCCGACCGTCTGGCCCTCACCCGATGCATTCGGGCTGTCATGTGGGGAACGCGGTCCCATCCAGTAGCGCTCCACCTCGGGGTCGACGAAGGCGTCGCTGTTCGTCGGGTCGAGATAGCGCAGCTCGTACCAGCACGACCCGGCCCACTGGGGCATCACGTTGAGCTCGCGGCGGTAAGTCTGTGGGCCGTCGCCCAGGTCAACCTCGACGTTGACCCACTCCTCCACCCGACCGAGCGGTGGCACCGGGTTGGAGTCGGCGTCGTCGGGGTCGTGGGCCTGGGGCGAGTAGTCGTCCACCTCGGGCAGCTCGACGGGCAGCTCTGAATCGGGCAGCGCCCGCGGGCCGTGCTCATCCCACACGATCGGGAACGGCTCACCCCAGTACCGCTGGCGGCTGAACAGCCAGTCCCGCAGCCGGTAGGTGATGGCGGCCTCGCCGCGGTCGATCGATTCCAGCCACCCGTTGATCAGCGCGACCGCCTCGGCAATCGTGCGCCGACCGTTCAGATCGACGTTCTCGTTGGCGGAGCCGACGTAGGCGCCCTCGCCGACGAAAGCCTCGGGCCATGTGGCGGTCTCCAGGGTGGGCTCCAGGTCGCGTGCGGCGAACCACTCATCCGACGGCTGTTGAATGGCGGTGATCGGCAGCCCGTAGTCGCGTGCAAACTCGAAGTCGCGTTCGTCGCCGGCCGGCACGGCCATGATGGCGCCGGTGCCGTAACCCATGAGGACGTAGTCGGCGATGAACACCGGTACCGGTTCGCCGTTGACCGGGTTGGTGGCAACAGCGCCGATGGCGACGCCGGACTTCTGGCGGTCCTCCTGGCGCTCGCGATCGGTCTTGGCCGAGGCGGCGGCCCGGTAGGCGGCGACCGCCTCTCGAGGTGTCGCCGCCGCAGCGCCGTCGGCGGTGGCCCGACGCCACCTGTCCGGCGTGCCTTCCGGCCATGCGTCGGGCACCAGCGCGTCGACCATCGGGTGCTCGGGCGCCAGCACCATGAAGGTGGCGCCGAAGAGCGTGTCGGGCCGGGTGGTGAACACCTCGATGTCGCCGGCGTCGCTGGCGAAGCGAACCTGGGCGCCGGTCGAGCGGCCGATCCAGTTGCGCTGCATCACCTTGATCGGCTCGGGCCAATCGAGCAGGTCCAGGTCGGCGAGCAGCCGGTCGGCGTACGCGGTGATGCGCATCACCCACTGGCGCATGTTGCGGCGGAACACCGGATAGTTGCCAATGTCGGAGCGTCCCTCTGCGGTGACCTCCTCGTTGGCCAACACCGTGCCCAGCCCCGGGCACCAGTTGACCGGCATCTCGGCGGAGTAGACGAGCCGGTGGGCGTCGATGATCGCCCGCCGCTCACCCTCGGGCAGCTCGTCCCAGACACGGCCGTCCGGGGTCGCCCGCTCCCCCGATGCGAACGATGCCTCCAGCTCGGCGATCGGCCGGGCGACGTCAGCGTCCGGGTCGAACCACGACTCGAAAATGCGGGTGAAGATCCACTGGGTCCAGCGGTAGAAGTCGACGTCGGTGGTGGCGACCGAACGGCGGGCGTCGTGGCCCAGGCCGATGCGTCGCAGCTGGCGACGCATGATGGCGATGTTGTCCTCGGTCGTCGTGCGGGGGTGGGCGCCGGTACGCACAGCGTACTGCTCGGCGGGCAGGCCGAAGCTGTCGTAGCCCATCGCATGCAGCACGTTGTCGCCCCGGGTGCGGCGATAGCGGGCATAGACGTCGGTCGAGATGAACCCGAACGGGTGCCCGACGTGCAGACCCGCACCGGAGGGATAGGGGAACATGTCGAGCACGTAGCGGCGAGGCCGGCCGGCCACCGCTTCCGGATCGGCGAGCGGCCCGGAAGGGTTAGGCGCCTCGTAAGTGCCGTCGGCCTCCCAGCGCTCCTGCCACCGAAGCTCGATGTCGGCGGCCAACTCGGGGGTGTATCGGTACGGGGGGAGCGTGTCTGCCACGTGCTGAGGCTAGGCGCTCGGGCGTTCGGGTACGGAACGAGAGGAGGAGGCGCCGCCGCCGGCGGTGTTCCAGAATCTGATCATGCTTGCTAGCATGCTTGCATGGCTCAGGTCAGCTGGCGCGCAGACAACGAGATCGTGAAGCGAGCGAAACACGCTGCGGCGCGGTCGAATCGTTCCCTCAACGAATACATCACGCTGGTCGTATCGGCGGCGTCCAACCCGGACTTCGCCGGCTCCGAGTCTGAAGCCGTTCGAGAACGACTGGCGGCAGCCGGATTGCTGGGAGCGACCAAGGCGCCTCGGTCCCGACCGTCCGACGCTGAGGTCAAGGCCGCCGGCGAGCGGGCTGCTTCTGGAACGCCCCTCGACGAGCTGATCTCCACTGGCCGGTGAGCGTTTATGCCGACAGTTCCGCACTGGTCAAGCTGTACGTGCCCGAACGAGGGCACGAGCAGATCCGGGCGATCACTTCCACCCTGGTGACTGCTGAGATCAGCAGAGTGGAACTGGCGTCGGCGCTGTGGCGCAAACATCGGATGGGCGAACTGGACCCATCCGATGCGCACACGCTCACGGCGAGATTCGAAGCAGACCTCGACGATCCGGTTGGAGACATCGCCTTGGTTGCGACCAATCCGTCCATCCTCGATGCCGCTCTCGACATGGTGGCTCGACACGGACTCCGCGCCTACGACGCCGTCCAACTGGCGTCGGCGGTCGAGGCCCGGACACAGCTTGGGGGCCTTGAGCGCTTCGCTGCGTTCGACAACGACTTGCGGGCAGCGGCATCCGCCGAACGATTCGGCCTGATACCGGCCACTCTCGGCTAGGTCTCCGCTCAGTCGAAGACCGGCACCGCCTCCATGGCGGCGGCGATCGCCTCGTCGGGAAGGTCGTAGTCCTTCAGCCCACCGGCCAGGTAGTTCTCGTACGAGGCGAGGTCGAGGTGGCCGTGGCCGCACAGTGCGGTGAGGATCACGCGCTCCTCCCCCGCCTCCTTGGCGGCCTGGGCCTCGCGGATGGCCGCTGCGATGGCGTGGGTCGGCTCGGGTGCGGGCACGATGCCCTCGGCCCGGGCGAACTGGATCGCGCCGGCGAAGCACTCGGTCTGGGGGATCGAGATCGCCTCGACCAGGCCCTCGTTGTAGACGTGGCTGACCAGCGGCGACATGCCGTGATAGCGCAGGCCACCGGCGTGGATCGACTCGGGGATGAACCCGTGGCCCAGGGTGTGCATCTTCAGCAGCGGGGTCAGGCCGGCCGTGTCGCCGAAGTCGTAGCGGTACTCGCCCTTGGTCAGGCTGGGGCACGCCGCCGGTTCGACGCAGCGGATCGTCGGGTTCATGTTGCCGGCCAGCTTCTCGCGCAGGAACGGGAAGGCCAGGCCACCGAAGTTGGAGCCACCACCGGTGCAGCCCACCAGCACGTCGGGGGTCACGCCCACCTTGGCCAGCTGAAGCAACGCCTCCTCGCCGATCACCGTCTGGTGAAGGAGCACGTGATTGAGCACCGAGCCCAGGGCGTAGCGGGCCTCGGGGTCGGCGACCGCCATGGCGACCGCCTCGGAGATGGCGATGCCCAGGCTGCCCGGGTGATCGGGATTCTCGGCCAGCAGCTCGCGACCGAACTCGGTCAGCTCGGACGGGCTGGAGTGCACCGAAGCACCCCAGATCTCCATCATCGTCTTGCGGTGCGGCTTGGCCCGATAGGAGGCCGCCACCTGCCACACCTCGCACTCCATGCCGTACTGGGCGGTGGCGAAGGCCAGCGCCGAGCCCCACTGACCGGCGCCGGTCTCGGTCGTCAGCTTCGTGACGCCCTCCTGGTGGTTGTAATACGCCTGGGGCACCGAAGTGTTGGGCTTGTGCGAACCGGCTGGGCTGACGCCCTCGTACTTGTAGAAGATCTTGGCCGGCGTATCGAGCAGCGCCTCCAGGCGATGGGCCCGGAACAATGGGCTCGGACGCCACAGCTTGTAGACGTCGAGCACGCCGCCCGGGATATCGATGTAGCGCTCGGCGGTCATCTCCTGCTCGATCAGCGCCTGCGGGAACAGCGGCGCCAGGTCGTCGGGCCCGGCGGGCTGGTGGGTGCCCGGATGCAGCGGCGGTGGCGGCGGCGTCGGCAGGTCGGCGATGACGTTGTACCACTGCGTGGGCTGCTCGTCTTCGCTGAGGAGGATCTTGGTGGGCATGTCGTCGGCCATACCTAAGACGGTACCCGAACGGTCAGCCCGGCTTCTTGGCGACCGTCTTCCAGTTGAGGGTGAGCAGCTCCTCCTCCTCGGCCTGGATGTAGGAGTCGGCCTTGGTGTTCATGCGGTGGATCATGGCGTTGACCTTCTTGGGGATGATGTGCACCTTGGCCAGCGCCGCCACCGCCGCCTCGTACTTGCCATACAGGGACACCTCGCGTTTGATCATCTCGACGGCGCTCCTGCCCTCCGAGTCGAGTAGCTCGAATCCAACCTCCCGGTAGGCGTCCTCCCAGTACTTGTAGTACCAGAACCCGCCAAAAACGGTGAGCTCACGGGTGTCCTGGATCAGCCCCCGTTGGTGTGCGTTGTCACGGTCGTAGGCGTCGAGGGCGGCGACGTCGTTGACCACGAAGCGACCGCCCGGCTTGAGCACCCGCAGCACCTCGCGACATGTGGCCTCCAGGTTGGTCACGTACGTCATCGGCTGGATGGCGTACACCGCGTCGAAGCTCTCGTCCGGAAAGTTGAGCGGCACGTTGAAGTCGCCGACGTTGAAGTTGGCCCCGTTCAGGTTGGGGTTGCGCCAGGCCTTGGCGATCTGCGAGCGGTCGATGTTGATACCGAACAGCTCGGCGCCGGTCAGTTCGGCCATGTGCTCGGCGATGGCCCCGCAACCGCAGCCCAGGTCGAGCACCTTGGCGCCCGGCAACACGGCGAGGTCGTCGGCGACGATCTGCTCGAACAGGATCTGGTTGTCCAGCACCGACTTGTTCGGGTCGACCGTTGGAGGCATGTACATCTTCTCGACCGAGCCAAGCGTGCACATGATGTGGATCACCTTGTAGAGCTGGCTGATCTCGTCGCTACTTCCCTGGTCGTACCCCTTCATCGGGATGCCCAGGTCGTAATCGGCCCTGGTGTTCTCAGGCGAGTCGGTGAACAACTCGGTGTAGGTGCCCATGTAGGCGTGGTAGTCCTCATCGGACAGTCGCCATAGGTCGCCGAAGGCCTTGAGCCGGTCCACGATCGTGGTCGGTTGATGCTGCTGCTGTGCCATGTATCCCCCTGGATATGTCGCGGCGGTGGACGAATTGCCTCCAACCGTTGCGGGTTGATCCGCACGGTCGGCCGCCGTTTCCCCGCAAGCAACGTAGTCGGCCAACGTCGCCTCGTGAGCCGATCGCTGCAAGCCTCAACCCATATGCCGTACCATATGTACATGGCGCGACGAGAGGTACTGGTCCAACTCGATGACGACCTGGTGGCACGGCTCGACCAAGTCGCCTCTGAGGAAGGCACCAATCGATCCGAACTTCTCCGTCGCGGCGCCGCGGCCGTGCTTGAGGCCACCGAGCTCGCCCAAGCAGACCAGCAACTGCGGGATGCCTATCGCCGAATTCCACAAGACCCAGCGTTCGTCGAGTCGGCGGCACGGTTGGCCGCACAAACCGCCCCGGAGTGGTAGCGCGAGGCGATGTGTTCTGGGCCGACCTGGGCCCGCCGTCGGGTCGACGTCCCGTGTGCGTGCTCACTCGAGATGCTGCGCTCGGCAGCCTGACGGCAATCACGTGTGCGCCGATCACCCGGACGATCCGAGGAATTCGGAGCGAGGTGGAGGTCGGTCCCGCCCATGGGCTCCCCGAGCCCAGCGTCATCGCCTGTGATGCCTTGGTATCGGTGCCGTTGTCGTTGTTCGACTCGAAACCGGTTGGACGCCTGGACGTTGCCACACGAGCGGAGCTGGACGCCGCACTGCGCTACGCCCTCGACATCCTGTACTGACCTACAACAGGCGTGCGATCTGGTCGGCGGTTGACTCGCCCGAGCGGACGGCCCCCTCCATGTAGCCGTTCCACACCGGTGAGCACTCGGCGCCCGCCCAGTGGATTCGGCCGACCGGCTCCCGCAGCGCGTGGCCGAACGCGGTCCACACGCCGGGCGTGAAGTGGGCGCCGTAGCAGCCACGGCTGTACTCCTCGGCCATCCAGTCCCGCTCGAGGTACTCGACAGGATCGGCGGCCTGGGAGCCGAAATAGCGGACGAAACAGTCGATGGCCGCCTGGCGACGCTCGGCGTGCGGGCGCCGCACCCATGTCCGTCCGTCGTTGGCTTCCATGAACCCGACGAGGATGCCCGGCGTCCCCGAGGGCGGCGTGTTGTCGAAGGTGACCTTGACCGGCCCCTCGTCGGACGCGGCCTGCCCGTTGAGGCCGTCGGCCCGCCAGAACGGCTCCGGGTAGACGCAGTACAGCTTGACGACCGAGCCGGCCGGCAGCCGTTGGGTGAGCTGATCCCGCCACGACGGCAACGCCGGCGAGTACTCGAGACGGCCGGCCAACGTCGGCGGCAAGGTGACGATCACCCGGCGTCCCGCGAGCACCTCGCCCGAGGTGGTCTCGACCCGAACGCCGTCGCCGTCGTGCACGATCCGACGCACGGGGGTGTTCAGCCGCACCCGGTCGCCCAGCTGGGCGGCCATCGTCTCGGCGATCCGGATCGTCCCGCCGACCACGCGGTCCTGTTGGGCGCCCCGATCCACCCCGAGCAGCGTGTCGAGGTCGGTGCCCGAATGAGCATAAAACAGCGCGTGCAGTGCCGACAGGTCGGTCGACTCGGTGGAGAACACCGCCTCGCAGGCCACCCGGAAGTACTCCCGTCCGGTGGGGGTGTGCAGGTGGCTGCGGATCCAGGTCTCGAACGTCTGGCCGTCGAGCAGCTTCGCCTCCTTGGACATCCACGGTTCGTCGAGGGACACCGTCTTGGCCGCCCGGTTGAAGCGGGCCATGCCCTGGGCCAGGTCAGCCAGCACGAACGGGTTGAGCTTGGGAACCGCCCCCCGTTTGGGTGCCATGCGCATGGTTTTGCCGCCCAACCGAACCAGCGTCTGACCCTCGTTGTAGGTGGGGAACGTCTCCAGGCCCAGCTCGGCGATCAACTCGTACATGCGGTCCTGGGTGGGGCCGACCCACTGCCCGCCCAGCTCGATCGACGTGCCGTCGGCGGTGACTGCGCCCTCGGTGCGCCCGCCCACCCGGTCTCGAGCTTCGAGCACGGTGACCTCGAACCCCTGGGTCACCAGGCGGCGGGCGGCGCTGAGCCCCGCCAGCCCGGCCCCAACGACGATCACCCTGTCTCCAGAATCCCGCATGGCTCAACCGTACCGGCCGGATCAACAGTCGAGCATCGCTTCGATCAGAGCCACCATGTCCAGCCCTCCCCAGCGGGAGGTGCAGCCGTGAGCCAGGATCGAAGGGCTGCCAGCAGATCTCCCGGATAGGCAACCGCCGCCCGATTGAAGCGCTGCGGGCTGGTGAGTACGAGGCCAACAAACAGTCGACCCTCCGCGACCCAACGGGCTGCCAGCGGGGCGAAGTCGCGGATGTTCTCGGTGACGATCACCCCGTGCGTCGATGCCGCCAACTCGAACAGGTCCGAGTCAGAGGTACCTCGAAGATCGGGACGTTCCGCCACGGAGATCGCATCAAACCCATCAGCCCGCAGCGCACCGGCGACAGCCACGTGGTGCATCTCGTCGATCAGCAACCTCACCGGCCAAGGAGTTCCTGTTGCCGGCGCCACGCCGTTTCCGATGCCTCGGCTTCATTGGCCAGCTCGGTTATGAGCTGGTCAACCTCGTCGGTGAACTCGGCGTAGTAGGCCATCGCTGCATCCACGAGCCCCACGGTCACGCCGAGCATCTTCGCCGCCCGCTCACGACGCTCATCGGTTGGAACATCGCCCCCAACAATGGCGCCAACGACATCGATCAGGTCAGGTCCACCGACCATCACCGGGCGTCGACCGGCCGGGCCATCACGAAAGATGACCGCCGGATGTGCCTCGGTGCGGAGGCCCTCATCGATCAGGCGTTCCGCCAGGGACGACACCGAGGTGCGGGAACGCCGGGCTCGGTCCTTCAGCCTGCCGTGCAACGGCTCATCGGTGAAGCGAATGGAAACGACCGCCATGACGACAACGTAGTCACATGTCGTCAATGAGTGTAGGTCGGCTGGGCAGCAACCCGCTCAGGCGGGACGCCTGGGCGCCCAGGACGGATAGTCGATGCCGGCCAGGCGGTTGATCACCATGCCCTGCCCCACCATCAACACGACGGCGATCATCAACACCGTCAGCTGGGCGGGCGTCTTCAGGATGCCGAGCGACACGATCAGCGTCGTGGCTCCGGCGGGGGGATGGGGCACCTTGAACCACACCATGAACCCGCTGGTGAGGCCGAGCGACACTGCCGCCGCACCGACCCGTGGCCAGGTGACCTCGGTGGCCAGGGCCGGTGCGGCCTCGGTCAGCCCGAAGATGACCAGCGCCAGGTACCCGGCGGCGACGCCGATGGCGTGGCCGAAGATCGTGTTGCGAGGGCACGCTGCTGGAAGGGTCGGCGTATAGAAAAGAAGAAACGCAGTCGGCCCGAGCGACGGGAAGATGAACGCCTGCCCGGTGACGACGGCGGCCATCGACATCAGCGCGATCGACAGCACCCCGTTGACCAGGGCGAACAGGCCCATCACCGACGTCTGCGAGTGGCGGCTGACCAGCACCGGGATGCGGAACCGGGTGCCGAAGCCCTCGACGATGGCGGAGATGTCGCCACCGATCGGCCCCGAGCGCGGCGATTTCGACGCCAGGTCGCCAGAGCCCTTCGGTGTTGGTTGATCGGCGCCGGTTTGCTCCCTCGTCGGCTCACTCATGAGGCATGAGGCGCCTCAGCGCCACGACGATCAGCCACAGGGCGACCGACAGCCCGGCCGCAGCGCGAGCCAGGCCACCCTCGTGGGCCAGCACCCCTTCGACCGCAACGACGAGCAGGAAGATCTGCAGCGACACCATCACGAGCAGGTAGGCGGCGATGCCACCCGAGCGCTTGTACCGGGACCGGTCCGGCGGGGCGACCGCCGCACGACCAACCGGACGCTGGGAACCGCCGCGCACCTGCGAGGTCGGCGCCGAAGCCGTGGCCCGCCCGGTTGTTCGTGCGGACGCCTGTGAAGCGCTCATGTTTCGATCCCCAACGCCCACACCGTGTCGCCCCGCACCTCGACGTCGATCGCCGCCAACGGCCGATCGGGTGGTCCGGCGGTGGCTGCGCCCGAGTCGGGATCGAAGAAGCCGTGGTGACAAGGGCAGTACAGCGTCGCCTCTTCGGGCTTGTAGTAGACGACGCATCCCAGGTGGGTGCACTTCTGGGTGAAGGCCCGCAGATCACCGTTGGGGAGTTTCACCAGGATCGCCGGATCGTCGTCGCCCGGGTACTTGAACAGGTACTCGCCATCCTCGGGGATGTCTGCTTCCTTGATGATCGGCCGCGGCTCACCGGTATTGGCCCGCTGCATGGTCGCCCAAGTGCCCGCCCCGACCGCGCCGGCAGCGAACACGCCGGAGGCGGCGATCAGGTAGCGGGTGAAGTCGCGACGTGCGACGTAGTCCTCACCCTCGCTGGTCAGCGGAAACTCATCCCGCCACAGTGGGTCGCCTGGCTGACCGCCGGAGGCGCTCGCGCCCCCCGGGCCATCCTCCGGTTGAGGTTCGTTGCTCACTCACCCTCCAATGCAAACGGGTCGTCCTGCCATCCGGCCGTCGGTTGTCCGCCCATCACGTCGACCGGGCCCTGGTTGGGGTCGCGAACGACGGTCGCCACCTGGGTCGGGACCAGTTGGCGGCCGAACTGGAACTCGAACATCAGCTCGCCGGTGCGGGTCTCTTCGAACTCGGCCGGAGTGCCGTACCACAGCGCCTCGCTGGGACACACCGAGGCACACATCGGGGCCAGGCCCACCGAGGTGCGGTCGTAACACATGTCGCACTTCATCATCTGGTCGGGCAGCGCGAAGTACTTGGGCACCCCGAACGGGCAGGCGACAACGCAGTTCGAGCAGCCGATGCAGCGAGGCTTCAGCGCCGATTGCACCACGCCGTCCTCGTTCTGCTTGATGGCATCGGCGGGGCACACCTCGGCGCAGGTGGGGTCCTCGCAGTGCATGCACACCATCGGGGCGGTCTGGGTGTTGGCGCCCCGGTCGAGGTACTCGAGGTGGATCAGTGACTGCCCCCGGTGGGTGCCGCACTCCTCGCACGCCTGAACACACGACTCGCAGCCGATGCAACGGCTCTGGTCGATGACGAACATCTTGTCGGAGATCAACGAGGTCATCTGCGTGCCTTCTCCTGGAGGGTATGGACCCGACGGTCCCGGATCTCGACGTGGCCCTCGGCCTTCTCCACCTTTACCGCGCACACCTTGTACTCGGGGATCTTGGAGATCGGGTCGAGCGACCGGATGGTCAGCTGGTTGGCCGACTTCTTGCCGGCCCAGTGATACGGGAGGAACACCGTGTCGGGACGGATGGACTCGACCACTCGGGCCGGCGCAACCATCTCGCCCCGGCGCGAGCTGACCCGCACCAGGTCGCCGTCGGCGACGCCCACTTTGGCGGCCAACCTGGGATGCATCTCGCACAGCGGCTCGGGGTACTGCTCCACCAGCGGCTTGATGCGACGGGTCTGGGTGCCCGACAGGTACTGGGAGATCACCCGGCCGGTGGTCAACCACACCGGGTACTCGTCATCGACCACTTCGGCGGGTGGACGGTAGGTGATCGGATGAAAGCGAGCCTTGCCGTCGGGGTGCGCGAATTGTCCGCCCTCGTAGAGCCGTGGCGTGCCTGGGTGACCCTCCTCGGGGCAGGGCCAGAAGATGCCCTTTTCGTCGACGATGCGCTCCCAGGTCATGCCGTTGTAGTCGGCGGTGCCTCCGTGGGAGGCCACCTTCATCTCCTCGAACATCTCTTCGGTGTTCGAATAGTCGAAGTACTGGCCCCGACCGAGCCGCTTGGCCAGCTCGGTGAAAACCTCCCAGTCTCGCCAGGCGTTGCCGGGCGGATCGGTTGCCGCGTTGATCTTCACCGTACGGCCCTCGACCGTGGTGACCGTGCCCTCGTCCTCCTCGTGCAGCGAGCCGGGAAACACGATGTCGGCGTACTGGGCGGTCTCGGACAGGAAGAAGTCGATGTTGCCGTAGTACTCGAGCTTCTCGAGCGCCGCCTTGGTGTAGTTGGAGTCGGGCAGCGACACGACCGGGTTGAAGCAGATCGACAACAGACCCTTGATCTCGCCCTCGTGGATCGCCTCGATGATCTCGGGGGCGGTGATGCCCTTGCCGGGGATCTCGTCGACGTCGCAGCCCCACACCGACGCCACGTAGGCGCGGTGCTCGGGGTTTTCGACGTCGCGGTTGCCGGGCAGTTGGTCGCACTTGTGACCCTGCTCGCGCCCGCCCTGGCCGTTGCCCTGGCCGGTGATCGTGGTGACCCCGCAACCCGGCTTGCCGTACTTGCCGGTGGCCAGGCCCAGGTTGATGCAGCTGAGCACGTTCTCGACACCCTTGGAGTGGTGTTCGATACCGCGGGCGTGCAGCAGCATGCCGGTGGCCGACGTGCCCCACAGACGGGCCGCCTCGACAATGCGGTCGGCGGGCACGCCGCATATCCCGGCCGCCCACTCCGGGGTGTAGTCGGCGACCGCGGCCGCCGACTCGGCGAAGCCGACCGTGTGAGCGTCGACGTAGTTGTGGTCGATCCAGTCGTTGGCGATCAGCACGTGCAGGATCGAACCCATCAGCGCCGAGTCGGTGCCCGGCTTGATCCCGAGAAACACGTCGGCCGTGCGGGCCAGCGGGGTGACCCGAGGGTCGGCGACGATCAGCTTGGCACCCCGGTCGCGGGCACGCCAGATGTAGCTGGTGGTGATCGGCGCGCACTCGGCGACGTTGGCACCGGCGACGAACACGACGTCGGCCAGCGGGATGTCACTCCACGGGTTGGACGCCCGATCCATGCCGAGGGCCTTCTTGTTGCCGGCCCCGGCCGACACCATGCACAGGCGTCCGTTGTAGTCCAGGTTGGCGGTCTGCAGCGCCAGGCGGGCGAACTTGCCGATCAGGTACGACTTCTCGTTGGTGAGCGATACACCGGACAGCATGGCAAAGCTGTCCCTGCCGTAGGTGTCCTGGATGCGGCGGATCTCGGCGACCGTGCGGTCGAGCGCCTCGTCCCAGGTGATGGTGCGGAACCCACCGGGCGACGACGGGTCGCGCTCCAGCGGGTCGAGCAGCCGGTCGGGGTGACTGCCCTGCAGGTAGCGCTTCACGCCCTTGGGGCACAGCTTGCCCTCGTTGAACGGGAAGTCGTACCAGGGCTCGAAGCCCACGACCTCGTTGTTGGCCACCTTCAACTTGATGCCGCACTGCTGGCCGCAAAAGCAGCAGTGGGTCTCGACCTCTTTCTCGACCTTCAACCCGGCATTCCAGCCACCGGGAGGCGCCTGGTTGAGGTGGGGGCCGTACTTTTCGATCAGTTCTTCGTCGGTGACGGGCTTGGTTGCCACTGGTCACACTCCAGTCAGGTGCTGGGTAGCGGTGGAATTCAACAGGTACATACGTGGCTCCCTCGCCAAGTCGGTGCCGAGAACAGTCGGGCCTGGGTTCATCCAAAACCACCGACCCGGGCGGTCTGAGCCAGGGCCACCTGACCGCGCCGACACGCCGGGCAGGTGTCCTGCCAGTTGCCGCCTGCCCCGTCGGAGTAATCGAAGCCCAGCTCGGGGAGGACCTGCTTGAGGTCGGAGACCTGCATCTCGGTGGCAAAGGGCTTGTCGCAGCTTCTACAGGTTTGTCCCCCGCCCTCCCTGCCCTCATCTTGGTAGAACTTCACGCCCAGGTTGGCCGGGCGTTGGAAGATGTGGAACAGCTTGCCGAACGGGATGTACATCAACCCGACGATCACGGTGAGGGCATGCAGGTTGTTGAGGAACGAGTAGTACTTGCCCTCCAACCAGAGCGAGCTGGCGGTGAGGAACAGCCCGGTGATCGACACGGCGAATAGTCCGGCCAGGGCTGCGAAGTCGCCGGCCCGCTCGACCGCCAGGGCGCCCGGATCGTTCAGGCGCCGGTAGAGGAAGATGACCACGCCGGCGATGACGAGAAACGCCGCGATGTTGAGCAGGTGGAACGTGGTGAAACCAATGACCGACTCGGCCTCAAACGTGCCACTGCCGACTCCGAACAGGAAGGCCTCGTAGCGGCCACCCTGCTGGCCGACCGACTCGAAGTGCACCCAGCCGAACGTGAGCGGGAAGGTGACGAGCGCCGCCAGGATGCAGCCCCAGAACACCAGCTGGTGGGCCGCCCAGCGCGAGGTCGAGCGGCGCCGGATGAAGCCCTGGGTCAGCAGGTTGGTGACGACCAGCCCGCCCAGGCCGACCACGTTCTTGCCCCGGCTGCCCGACCGGCGGAACGACTCCCAGCCGCGACGCTGGAGCATGGCGGTGGGCGGCCGCTTGATCCAGATCAGGTAGCGATACACGGTGGCGAATACCGCCAGCACCACCCCGACCAGGTAGCCGGCCAGTGCCGCATCAAACCATTTCAGCCCGCCGCTGCCCAGGTACACGAGAACGAGCAGCACGACGACCGCAGCGGTAGCTATGACACCGGCGCGCACGTCGACGTTCGATCGCCACGAGCCCGCCGCGTAGGACGCCTGCCGCCGTGGGGCCGCAGGCGGTGGAGGGGTCGGTCGCGTCTGCTGGGCGGTTGGTTGCGCCACGGGAGCACCCTTCGCTCGGATGCTCGTCAACCTAGGCGATTTGTTCAGCCATGACCGGATCGCTCAAACCGGTCGTCGGTCACGCCGCTCGGCAACCCTCTGCATTCACACCTTGGCGGCCAGGCTGGATGCCCCACCCGACGAATCGATCACCTTCGGCGTCAGTCGGCGATCACCTCATCCGCAGCCCAGCGGACCTCCGAGTAGGCATTGGTCAGGGGCATCCGTCGGTCGCGACCGAAGGCCTTGCGCGTCACCCGAAGGGCGAAGGGCGTCTGGCGCCGCTTGAACTCGTTGCGGTCGACCAGGCGGGCCACCCACCGGGCCAACTCGGGATCGGCGCCGGATTCGAGCAGCTCCTCGACGGTGAAGTCGTCGTCGACGTAGCGCTCCAGGACGACGTCGAGCTCGTCGTAGGGCGGCAGGCTCTGGTCGTCGCGCTGGTCGGGGCGCAGCTCGGCCGACGGCGCCTTGATGATCGTCGAGGTGGGGATCGGCGGCGTGTCGCCCCGCTCGACCGCCAGCTGGTTGCGCCAGCGCGCCAGCTGAAAGGCACGGGTCTTGTAGATGTCGCCGATCGGGGCCAACGCGCCGTTGCTGTCGCCGTACAGCGTGGAGTAGCCGACAGCGAACTCGGACTTGTTGCCCGTCGCCAGCGCCAGCCAGCCGAACTTGTTACACAGCGCCATCACCAGGGTGCCGCGGATGCGGGCCTGCAGGTTCTCCTCGGTCAGGTCGGCCTCGGTCCCTTCAAAGCTCGGGGCCAGCTCACCCATGAACGACCCGTAGACGTCCGCGATGGCGATGGTTCGGTAGTCGAGCCCAAGGTTGGTCGCCAGTGCTGCGGCATCGTCGCGGCTGTGCTCGGAGGAGTGCTGCGACGGCATCGACACGGCGTGCACGTGCTCGGCGCCCAGTGCATCGGCGGCCAGCATGGCGACGAGGGCCGAATCGAGCCCGCCCGACAACCCCAGGCAGGCATCGGTGAAGCCGCCCTTGGCGAAGTAGTCGGCCAGCCCGAGACGAAGCGCCTCCCAGACCTCGGCGTCGGGAGGCAGCTCCAGCGCGATCGTCGGGGGATCGATCGACGGGAGCTCGGACGGCGCTGCGGCGCCGGGCTCGATCGTCACCAGCGGCAGGGCGATCTCCAGGCCGCGGGGTTCCAACTCGAGGTCGACGATCATCAGGTCGTCGACAAACTGGGGTGCCCGGGCGAGCACCTCGCCGTCGCCGTCGACGACCGTCGACGCACCGTCGAAGATCAGCTCGTCCTGCCCGCCGACCTGGTTGACGTACACGACCGGGATGCCCGCCCGGCGCGCCCGGTCGGACAACAGGGCCTCGCGCACGGCCACCTTGCCCTCCTCGAAAGGCGAAGCGTGCAAGCTGATCAGCACGTCGGCGCCCGCCGCCGACTGATGGGTGGGGGGGCCGTCGACGTACCAGATGTCCTCGCAGATCGACACGCCGACGACCAGGCCACCGATGCGAAACAGCGGCTGATCCTCGGGACCTTCGGTGAAGTAACGGTCTTCATCGAACACGCCGTAGTTGGGCAGTCGCTGTTTCTGGTAGCGACCGTGAATCACACCGTCCGAGGCGACCGCCACCGTGTTGGCCGTGCGGATGCCGCCCACCGAATCGATGGCCAGGTCATCGTCGGCGTAACCGAGCAGCGCCACGCATCGCCCGGTGCGGGTGACCAGGCGGTCGAGCGCCTCGACGTTGTCCTCGAGGAACCCCCGCCGGATCAACAGGTCCTCAGACGGGTAGCCGGGCACGGCCAGCTCGGGAAACGCCACCAGGTCGCACCCGGCAGCCTCGGCCTGGTCGTACAGCTCGCCCAACCGGGCGATGTTGCCGGGCAAATTGCCCACGTGCGGGTTCATCTGGCCGAGGGCGACACGCAACGTGGGCATCGCGTGACCTTACCGAGTGACCTCCCAGCGGGAACCCGCCGAAGCGCTCGGGTGTGGAGGTGTGCCCGCCAGAATGGTGGGCACACCTCCACACCTCCACACCTCCACACCTCCCACCTCCACACCTCCACACCTCCCGTGAGGTTGGATGGTCGGAGTGGCGTCCAGACGGTTCGGCTATCGCTTGGCCCAGGCCGAGCACACCGTGTTGGTCATCAGCGCTGCCACCTCGTAGGGGTCGATGTTGGCGTTGGGTCGACGGTCCTCGATGTAGCCCTTCTGATCCTGAGCGACCTGCCACGGGATCCGCACCGAGGCGCCCCGGTCGGACACCCCGTAACGGAACTCCGAGTAGTGGGCGGTCTCGTGATCGCCGGTGAGACGGGCCTCATAGCCGTGGCCGTAGGCGGCCAGGTGCTCCTCGAGCTTGCCGGGCGCACCGAGCGATTCGCACGCTGCGATAACCGCGTCGTAGCTCTCCCGCATCGCGTTGGTCGAGAAGTTGGTGTGGCAGCCGGCGCCGTTCCAGTCGCCCTCGATCGGCTTGGCGGAGATCGAGGCGTTGACGTTGAAGTCCTCGGCGATCCGGTACAGCAGGTAGCGGGCCATCCACATGTGGTCGCCCACCTCGACCGTGCCCACCGGACCGATCTGAAACTCCCACTGACCCAGCATCACCTCGGCGTTGGTGCCCGAGATGGCCAGACCGGCGGCCAGACAGGCGTCGGCGTGTGCCTCGACGATCCGGCGCCCGGCGGTCTCGATCGCCCCCACCCCGCAGTAATAGGGGCCTTGGGGGGCGGGGTAGTAGTAACCGGCCTTGGGCCAGCCCATCGGTCGGCCCTCCTCAAAGAACGTGTACTCCTGTTCCATGCCGAACCACGGCTCCTGGTCGGCGAAGCTCTTGGCCACCTCGACCGCTGCGGCTCGCCTGTTGGTCGGGTGCGGCAACAGCGTGTCGGGCACGAGCACCTCGCACAGCACCAGCTTGTCGTCGCCGCTGCGGATCGGGTCGGGGGTGATGAACACCGGGCTGAGCACGCAGTCGCTGTTGGCGCCCTGGGCCTGGTTGGTCGACGATCCGTCAAAGCCCCACAGTCCCAGCTCGGTGCCGTCGGGGACGATCTTGGTCTTCGAACGGATCAGGGGCACGGGCTCGGTTCCGTCGATCCAGATGTATTCGGCTCGGTAGGCCATCGGTGGGCTCCTCGGGGTGGCGGCGCAGCGCGCCGGGCATGAACGGGGGTTGACGAACACCATGATCGGCGGGCTGCGTTTCGGCGTCATGACCCGAATGTCACGGGAATGTGAACAGATGGCCGCAGCGCACGATCGGAGGTGTCAACGCGTGACGCCCATGGTGAAATGGCATCCATGACGCCTGCGACCCCCAGCGGACCCGACCGGCCCGACAGCTCCGCCCGACGCAACTACGTGCTACGCACGGTGGAGGAGCGCGGCATCCGCCTGATCCGACTGTGGTTCTGCGACGTGCTGGGCCAGATGAAGTCGGTGGTGATCTCGCCAGTGGAGCTCGACACCGTGTTCGAGGAGGGGCTGCAGTTCGACGGCTCGGCGATCGACGGGTTTTCCCGGGTGCACGAGAGCGACGTGTTGGCCCGGCCCGACCCGTCCAGCTTCGGGGTGCTGCGCTCCGGGCGGGACGGCGATCCTGCCACCGCCACGATGTTCTGCGACATCGAAACGCTTGCCGGCGAGCCCTACCCCGGCGACCCGCGAGCGGTGCTGCGCCGGGTGATGGCCGAGACTCGCGAGGCCGGATACGAGTTCATGTGTGCCCCCGAGGTGGAGTTCTTCTACTTCCTCTCCGGCGATCCGTCCCGTCCCCCGGAACCGCTCGACGAGGCCAGCTATTTCGACGTGACGATCGCAGATGTGGCTTCGGACCTGCGCCGGCGCACGATCGGGCGACTGGAGGCGATGGCGATCCCGGTCGAGTACTCCTTCCACGAGGACGGCAACAGTCAGCACGAGATCGACCTGACCTGGGACGACGGGCTGTCGATGGCCGACAACGTGATGGCGCTGCGCATGGTGGTGCGCGAGGAGGCCCACGCCGAGGGGATCCATGCCACGTTCATGCCCAAGCCGCTCGCCGACCAGCAGGGCTCGGGCATGCATACCCACATGTCGCTGTTCCGCGACGACGCCAACGCCTTCCACGACCCCGACAACCCCTACGGGCTCTCCGAGGTCGGCCGGGCGTTCGTCGCTGGACTGCTGCGCCATGCCGCCGAGATCACCGCCGTCACCAACCAGCTGGTCAACAGCTACAAGCGGTTGGTGCCCGGATTCGAGGCGCCCAACTCGATCAGCTGGGCCCGCAACAACCGCTCAGCGCTGGTGCGGATCCCCGAGTACAAGCACCACAAGCACTCCTCCACCCGGATCGAGTTCCGCTCCCCCGACGCCGCCTGCAACCCCTACCTGGCGTTTGCGCTGATCCTCGCAGCGGGCATGCGGGGCGTGCGCGAGGGCTACGAGCTACCGGCCGAGGCCCCCGACGACCTGCACCTGCTGAGCGAGGATCAGCGGGCCGACCTCGGCATCGCCACGCTGCCCAAATCGCTGGCCCAGGCCCTCGAGGTGATGGAGGGTTCCTCGCTGGTGCGATCGACCCTGGGACCCCACATCTTCGAGTGGTTCGTGCGCAACAAGAACTCGGAGTGGGCCGACTACAAGGCCCACGTCAGCCAGTTCGAACTCGACCGCTACCTGCGAGCGTGGTGAGCCGGTGGGCGGACAGATGAGCGACAGCGCGGGCGACCTGCTCGTCTACCCGCGCCCTTCCCCCGACCTTGCCCGTCTGCTCGACCTGGCCGGCCGGCCCTGGTGCGCCGTCGCCGACGACCTGGAGGCTCGCAATGCCGAGGGCGAACCGTGTGGCGCCATCGTCGAGCTGGTCGATCGTGGCTTCGGCACGGCCGATCCGGCCTCGGAGAACGACGGTTCCGACCCGGCCTGGGCGGTGCTCACGGCCCTCGCCCGCCGGGAGCCACCGTTGCGAGCGGTGCTCGTGCTCGTCGGTGGCACCCGCCTGGGCGAGCTGGAGGGCCGCGACGACCTGTTCGCCGACTTCTGCCTCACGCCCTTTCATCCGGCCGAAGCGGCGGCCCGGCTCGCCCACCTGCTGGCCACGTCCGCCCCGGCCGGTGCAGCCGTCCTCCTCTCGGGAGCGTCCGACGACGCGTCCGAGTTGGTGAACTACGGGCCGCTGCTGCTCAACACCCAGAGCTACCAGGCCCGCATCGCCGGACGAACGCTCGACCTCACCTACATGGAGTACGAGCTGCTGGCCTTTCTGGCCCAGAACCCGGACCGGGTGCACAGCCGGGAGGTGTTGTTGAGCCGGGTCTGGGGATACGACTACTACGGCGGGGCCCGCACGGTCGACGTGCACATCCGTCGCCTGCGTTCGAAGCTGGGCGAGGAGCACGCCCGCATGATCCAGACCGTGCGGTCGGTGGGATATCGCTTCGGTCGCCACGAATCCGGACCGGAGGGGTAGCCGTTACGTGTTGAGCTCGATCAGCTCGGAGCCCTCATGGCGGGCCTCGGCATCAGCGGTGAGCGTCTGACCGAATGCGGCGGCCAGGATGGGGCTCGTCGCCATGACGAGCACGGGGATGACCACCAAGAGGACGACGACGATGATGAGCGCACCAAGCATGCGGCCAGCCTAGCGAGCGGTTGCGCTGCGCTCCCGGTCCCCGAGCGGGGCGTGCGCCCAGGCCTCGATCTCGACCAGTGCGCCTGCGGGCAGCGCCGAGACCGCAACGGCCGAGCGGGCCGGCCGGTGACCGTCGAAGAACGCCGCATAATGCTCGTTGATGACGCCGTAGTCGTTCATCGACACCATGAACACCGTCGTCTTCACCACGTCGGTTGGCACCAGCCCCGCCTCGGCCAGGCGGAGGCCCAGGTTGGCCAGCGCCGCGTCGCACTGCGGGCCCAGACCGTCGGCCATCGTGTTGTCGATCATGCCGATCTGGCCCGAGAGGATCACCCACTCCCCGGCTCGAACCCACGGTGAATACGGCCCGATCGGTGTGTCGCTCATACCCCCAGGGTGTCACAGGCCATCTGGGGAGCGCAGGGGACGAGCTGCGAACTCGGGAGCCCACACGACCGCCAGAGCGCGCTCCGGGCTCCCCACTTGGGCACGAGCTGCGAACTCGGGAGCCCGCACGACCGCCAGAGCGCGCTCCGGACTCCCCAGTTGGGCGGTGGGAGGGTCGGGCGCAGGGTCGGGTTTGGGTTTGGGTGCAGCCTGAGCGTGAGGCCGCCGGGGTCAGGGGTCGAGGGCCAGCAGCAGCGCCGACTCGTACACCGCCTCCGCCCGGTGCCACCATGCCGGCGATTCGGTGGCCAGGCGCTCCAACATGACGCCGGAGTTCACCTCGAGCACCTCTCGTCCCGCCTCGGAGTCGACGACGTCGACCGAGCAGAACACCGCCCCCAGCTCGGCTGCGGCCAACAGCGCCAGCCGGGAAAGCTCGTCGACGAGGGGTCCGTCATCGACGAGCGTCGGGATCGACCCGGCGCCCAGGTTGTGGCGCAGTCCCAGGTGCACCAACTCACCGTCGGCCGGCACCCGGCGCAGCAGCGACGGGTCGTGGGTGTCCATCCAGTCCCGAACGGTGTCCGGCCCGATCCCACCGGCCACCACCGCAGCCGACACCAGCTCGATCACGGCCGACGCTCCGTCGCCGGTGACGCTGGGCCGGTCCTTGCGGTAGATCAGCGGGGTGGAGCCGTCGACGACGAGCACCCGGTGTTCGGCGGTCACCTCGCGCCAGGGGCCGAGGGCCGCACCCCGGTGGCGGGTGAGGATGCTGCTCAGCGCCACCTCGGCAGCGCCACGGTCGGCGGCCCGGTACACGTCGGCCCCGCCGGTGCCGTCGTTGGGCTTGACCACCAGCGGCCAGCCGAACTGGCCGGTCAGCTCGTCGGTGCGCCGCCCCACCGAGGACTGGCCCACCCAACGCCCAAACTCGGGGGCGATCACCAGCTCGTGGGGAACCGCCGCCACCCCGGCAGCGGTGAGCAGCTGCGCCGTGGCCACCTTGTCGTCACAGATCAGGGCGACCGCCGCCGGGTTGAGATCAAAGGAGTACCCATAGATGCCCACCCGGTGACCGGCTCGGTCCTCGATCCGGACCACCCAGTCGGCGCCGCTGGTCGACACCGTCCAGCGATGACGTTGGGCGAGGGTGCGACACATCGCCACCAGTGCGCGGCCACTGTTGGCGCTCACGTCGATTCGGTGTCCGGTGCCTGGGAGCGTGTCGCTCGGGACCCGGGCTGCCGGGCTCGCGGCGGCCGGCCCCAGGGAAGACCGCCGAGCGGCCAGGCGGACACGAATCCGCTGGCCGACCAGGCGGCCGCGGCCACGGCGGCGAACACCGCCGTACTGACCGGGCGCGCCGCCTCATCGAGGTCGTCGTCATCGATCGTGATCGACACCGGCGGCAACTCGGAGGCCTTGAGGATCCCGAACGAGCGGATCGTGAGGTCCTGGGGTTCGCCCAGTTCGTCCACCGCCAGGCCCTCGGTCGACACCCAGCCGAGCCCGGCGTGGACGGCGCCGATCGCGTACGAGCGCAACACCACCTCATCGAGCGGCGTACCGGCCGAGACGGTCACGTCGATGCCGTCGGGACCGAATGCGGTGATCGTGGCGCACCCACCCTCCGGGGCGGTGACGCTCACCCGGTCGGGCGCAGTGCCGGCCAGCGCGACCGCCAGTGTCTGGGCCTCCGCCCAGCCCGCCCCGCGCAGCTCCGCCGACGTCGACGGTCCGGCGATCGGAACCACCTCGACCGTGGCGGCGGGCAACACCGCCTCGATGCGGGCGACCACCGGTGACGGGTCGGCGGGACCCGACCAGCCGACGAGCACACGGCCGGAGCCGTCACTGCGGAGCCCCGCTGCGATCGGTGGGCGCTTGGCCCCCAAGCGCACGACATCCTCCCGGCTGAGCAAAACCCGCACGGGCCGGCCGAGACGGTCGGCCCACTCCCGGGCGATCGCATCCACGCCGACGCGCTGAACCCCGCCTGCGGAAGCGCCGGAATCGCCGGACAACACGGGCTCGATCTTGCCGCCGAAGGCGCCACCGTTGGCCAGCGGGCTAGCGGGCTCGCCGCCCGGTTCGCACCAGGAGGCATCGGTCTCCAGGTAAGCCGGCTCAACCCATGAGGTGCTCAGCCGCACCGCCCAGTCGCCCTCGGGCACCGACAGCGGGGGCGCTGTCGCGACGGTGGAACGCCGCCCCTGCACCTTGCCCGATTCGAGACGGGCGCTGGCGAGCGTGTCGCCCGCCGTCCAGCCCCCCGTTCCGTCGGGCACGACGACGACGGCATCGGCCGGTGCGGCGTCGGCGGCGAAACCGGCTCGGCCCGCCACCACGTCGGCGCCGACGCTCTGGGGTGCGCCGCCCTCGATCACCGCCCGGAATGCAGCGCTGGTCACCGCAGCGTCGTCACGGTCGGGGGCGGTCAGCTCGCCGACACCGAGTGCAGCCTCGGTGATCGTCTGCCAGCCGGTACAGCGGCACAGGTGGGCGGCGAGCGCCCGTTGAACCGCCGGGACCTCCAGACGCACCGGGGTCTCCGGCGCCCCATCCGACCCCGAACGCGCCGCTGCGCCGCGCTCCGTCTTGGCGGCCAGGCCCTCGAGCCGACAGATGATCCCGGGGGTGCAAAAGCCGCATTGTGAGGCCCCGGTGGCCAGGAAGGCGGCGGTCCACGCCCGACGCCGGTCGACGTCCAGCCCGTCGAACGTCGTGATCGAGCGTCCGGCCAGGCGCCGCACGGGGGTCACGCAGGCCACTCGAGGGGCGCCGTCGACCAGCACGGTGCAACACCCGCACTGACCCTGCGGGCTGCACCCATCCTTGGCCGAGATGACGCCGGCATGGTCGCGCAGTGCGTCGAGCAGCGTGGGGGTGCCCTCGGGTACCTCGACGCTGACGCCGTCGACCACCAGCGTGAGTGAACTCACCGTGAGGCCGACGGCCGTCGAGTGCTGTTTGGTCTCGGGAGAGTGTGGCTCAGCTGAAGGACGAGCCGCAGCCGCAGGTGCGCTGCGCGTTGGGGTTGGTGATGGCGAAGCCGCTCTCCAACCCGTCCTTGTAATCCAGGGTGGCCCCGTCGAGCAGCTGGGCGCTGGACGGATCGCTCACGACCTTGATCGCTCCATAGGCCTCGGAGACGTCCTCGGCGTCGGTCTCGGAATCGAAGAACATCTCATAGGAGAAGCCCGAGCAGCCACCGGGACGAACGGCCACCCGCAACGCCAGGGCATCGTCGCCCTCAGCCGCGATGAGCTGTTGAACCTTGTCGGCTGCCGTATCGGTCAGCGTGATCATCTTGTCTCCCAGGTGGTTGGCGAGCCGGCGATGCGGCCATGGTAGCTGTGGTCGAACGATCGGTCACGGGTCGACCTCGCGGGACAGGTTACCGAGGGGTCGGGCGTCGCGTGCGGTCGGGTTTGGTGCCGCTCAGCGAATCAGACGTCCGCCCGCTGCGGTCGGGGGCGGTCCTTGTCGATGACGACGCAGCACGGCTCGCGGGCGGTGCGGTCGTGAAAGTCGACCGGGGGTGCGTCGCCGCGGGCCTCGAGAAGCCCTTCGATCAGGCCGCGGTGCAGCGAGCAGACCAACTCGGGGTTGGCCTCGGCCAGCTCGGAGAACGGGCAGTGGCCGAACCACACCCACGAGGGCTCGGCGCCGACCGGCTCGGGGTCGAAGCCCCAGGCCCCCATGAGCGACATGGTCGCCTCCAGCGCATCGCCCGGGTGCGTTCCGGCCAGCGTGCGGCCATGATCGCGCCCCACCTCGGCCGCGTCCGCGCCGGAGAGCCCCGCCTCCGAAGCCAGCGCCAACAGCATGCCGGCGATCGCCGGGTACACCGGTGGCTCAAGCCCCAGGCTGGGGGCATCGGCGGCCAGCGAGTACAGGTGCTGTGGCCGGCCGACCCCCCCGCTGGTGCGGGGGCGAACCTCGAGCAGGCCCAACTCGCGCATGCGCTCCAGATGGGGCCGCACCGTGTTGGGGTGCAGGTCGAGCAGTTCGGCCACCTCGACGGTGGACCGTGGTGACGCGGCTCGTGCCAGCTCAAGGTAGATCGCATACCGGGTGTTGTCACCGAGCGCCTTGAACATGGCCAGTTGGTTCGACTGCACGGCTACAGTTTACACGGTCCTCGCCAGTAGAATGTCGCCATGGCGACGACGCAGCTTCCGCAGGCTCCCTCGGTCGACGAGGTGACGGCCGTGCTCACCCATGTGGTCGACCCCGAGCTGGGAGCCAACATCGTCGAGCTGGGCATGGCTCGCGAGGTGGTCGTCGCCGCCCAGGGCGAGCTGGCCGCCCGGGTGCCGCGCATCGTGTTGAGCCGCACCGACGACGGCCCCGACCGGGCCAACGGTGGCACCCCCGAGGGTGCCGTCGTCGTCGTCACGCTGGCGCTGACCACCTCCGGGTGTCCGCTGCGCGCCCAGCTGCGCCGCGACATCATCGAACGGGTCGGCTCGTTGCCCGGGGTGGGCGAGGTCCGCATCAGCTGGGCGGAGATGACCAAGGCGGAGAAGGCCGACGCCATGGCGATCGCCCGGAAGCGGGCAAGCGAGCGGGCGCCGACCGACCTGTTGCCCGCCAGGACCCGCGTCATCCTGGTCGCCTCGGGCAAGGGCGGGGTGGGCAAGTCATCGGTCACCGCCAACCTGGCGGTGGCGCTGGCCGGCCGCGGCATGACCGTCGGCCTGATCGACGCCGACATCTGGGGCTTTTCGATCCCCCGCATGCTCGGCATCGACGGGCGCCTGCAGGCCGCGGCCGAAGATGGCGACGACGGCAAGGACAGCGACGCCAAGATCAGCCCCCATCGGATCCAGGTCCCGTCGACCCTGCACGACGGGCCGGGAGGCGCGGTCGAGGCGGTGTCGATGGGCTTCCTCGTCGACGACGAATCGGTGGCGCTGATGTGGCGCGGCCTCATGCTGCAGCGAGCGGTTCAGCACTTTTTAGAAGATGTCGCCTGGGGCGAGCTCGACTACCTGCTCGTCGACCTGCCACCCGGAACCGGCGACGTCCAGATGGGCCTGGCCCGCCTGCTGCCCCGCGCCGAGATGTTGGTGGTGACCACGCCGTCACTCGCCGCCAGCCGGGTGGCCCGGCGCGCGGTGTCGATGGCCCGCAACAACTACCTGCGGGTGATCGGCGTCGTCGAGAACCTGTCGAGCTATGTGGCGCCCGACGGCTCCAACCACGAGATCTTCGGCTCTGGGGGCGGCGAGTTTCTCGCCCATGAATCCGGCGTGCCGCTGCTGGGCAAGATCCCGATCGAGCCGGCGGTCGCCCAAGGCGGCGACGACGGCAAGCCGGTGGCGTTGCAGCTGAGCCACATCGATGCTTCCGCCGCTCCGCCCAGCCCGGCCGCCCGAGCGTTCGGTGAGCTGGCCCGCCTGGTCGCCACCGAGGTGTCCCCTCCGATCGAAATGGCTGGATGCACGGCCCACTTTGGTCCGGTCGACCTGGAGACGATGCGCATTCCGGGCGAGACCGTCGTTCAGCTCACCTGAGCGAGCCCGGTGCCTTCAGTCGAGCGGCGCGGCGGTCTCGGCGTCGTAACGGCTGCCATCGGGGAGCATGATGACCAACCGGTCGCCCTCGACGACGAGCTCGGGCGTGACCGCTGTGGGGTCGTCTCGACCATCGAGCGCCGCCAACGCCTCCGACGTGGACTCGAAGCGGTTCAGCCAGTGCATGGTGACCACGGTGGGAAAGATCATCGTGATCGTGCCCGCGGCCGCCTCGGACAGCGCCTGGGACGGGGCGACCCAGCGGGTCGACACCAGCTCGACGTTGTCGTGCAGGGCCACCTGGCGGGGCGGCGCCCCCGTGACGTAGAAGCGTGTGTCGTAGCGGCGGTTGGCCCCGAGCGGAGTGGTCCAACGCGAGAGCGGCATCAACCGATCGACCGCCAACACCAGATCTTCGGCAACGCACAGCTGGGCCATGTTGGCCGAGCCCGAGTCGATCAACTCGCGCCACGACGGGGTGGACGAGCGGTCCCCCCCGGTTTCGGGGTGCAAACCATCGATCAGCCTGGCGGCCTCGGGTTCGTCCAACGACACCATGTCGGCCTGATGGCTGCGACGAGCGAGCAGCAGGCCGGCCTCCTCGAACGCCTCGCGCACCGCCGCCACCCGGGGGGCGAGCTCCCAGCTGCTCGGCAACTGCTCGTGCACGATGCGGGGTTGGGCCACCGGGTCGTCGTCGGGGTCAACAGCTCCGCCCGGAAAGATGTAGGCGCCGCCGACGAAGTCGCTGTCGAGGTTGCGGCGCATCATCAGCACCTCGAGGCCCGGCCCCGGGGTGCCGGTCGGTTCGGTGCCATCGCTGTCACGCAACAACACGACCGTGGCCGCATCGAGGATCGGTACCAGGTGAGGTTCTTCGGAGATCATCCCTACAGCCACGGTCGGCCAGGCTACTCCCACGATCCCGGTCCGACCCCTCGGCGCTAGCCTCCGCTCCGTGCGTCCACCTTCGATCGACCGCCTGGCCCGCGATCATGCGGCGTCGGGGCTGGCCCACCCCACGCTGGTGGCGTTGGCCCGCCGAACGGTCGCCGAGGTCGCCCCCGAAGCGGTCGAGACCACACTGGCGGCGGCGGTGGCCCACCGGCTGGCCCAACGCACCCAGGAGGTGATCAACGGCACCGGCGTGCTGTTGCACACCAACCTGGGCCGGGCGCCGGTCGACCCGGCGCCGGCCGACCGCTACTCCAACCTGGAGGTCGACCTGAGCGGCGGCAAGCGCGGCCCCCGGGCGGCGGCGGTCACCGACCTGGCGACCGTGCTCACCGGGGCGGAGGCAGCGTTGGTCGTCAACAACTGCGCCGCCGCGGTCATGTTGGCGTTGGCCGCAGTCGCCGGTGGCGGCGGGGTCATCGTCAGCCGCGGCGAGCTGGTCGAGATCGGCGGCGGTTTCCGAATACCCGACGTGCTCGCCCAATCCGGCGCCTCGCTCGTCGAGGTGGGCACGACCAACCGCACCAAACCAGCCGACCTCATCGCCGCCTTCGAGCGCGCACCGGGGGATGGCCCACCCGTCACCATGGTGCTGAAGGTGCACCAGTCCAACTACCGCATCGTCGGGTTCACCGAGGCGGTGTCGGTCGCCGAGTCGAGACGTCTCGCTCCCGACGACGTCGTCGTGATGGCCGACCTGGGGTCGGGGCTGCTCGACGCTCGTTGCCGCTGGCTGCCCGGCGGCCCTCCCGCCTGGTTGGCCGACGAGCCGGGCGTCGCCCAAGTACTTGCCGACGGGGCCGACCTGGTGGCGGTGAGCTGCGACAAGTTGATGGGCGGGCCCCAGGCCGGGCTGCTCGTCGGCCGGGCCGACCTGATCGCCCGCTGCGCCCGCCACCCCCTCATGCGGGCGTTGCGCTGCGGCGGAGCCACGCTGGCCGCGCTGGAGCACACGCTGGGTGCCTACGCCGCACGCGACTTGGACGCGCTGGTGTTCTGGTCCCTCGCAACCGAGCCGGTCGAGGCCCTGGCTGGTCGAGCGGACGCGCTGGCCCGGCGAGTGGCGGCGGCACGGGTGATCGACACCGTTGCCACGACCGGGGGTGGGACGCTGCCCGGGGCGGAGATCCCGTCGGTGGGCCTGGCGCTGCCCGGCGACCACGCCGCAGCACTGCGCGCAGCCGACCCCCCGGTGATCGCCCGCCAGGCCGACGGCGACACCATCGTCGATCTACGCACGGTGTTCGCCGACCAGGACGACCATCTTGGCTCCGCCTTGAACGCCGTCCTCTCCGGCTCAGCCGACCGATGAGGCGGCGCTTGCCATGACCGTGCTGGGCACAGCCGGACACGTCGACCACGGCAAGTCCACCCTGGTGCGCGCCCTGACCGGCACCGATCCGGACACCCTGGCCGCCGAGCGAGAGCGCGGCCTGACGATCGACCTGGGCTTTGCCGTCGCCCAGTTGCCCTCGGGGCGTCGCGTGCACCTGGTCGACGTGCCCGGACACGTGCGGTTCCTCAAGAACATGCTGGCCGGCGCCGGCGCCGTGTCCGGGGTGATCTTCGTCGTCGATGCCGTCGAAGGTCCGATGGCTCAGAGCCGCGAGCACCTGATGCTGCTCGAACTGCTCGGGGTTGAGCACGGCCTCGTGGTGATCACCAAGGCGGACGCGGTTGACGACGAACGCCTCGACGACGCCACCCTGGAGGTGCTCGAGTTCCTCGAGGGCTCGCCACTGGCCGACGCCGACCCGATCGCGATCGACTCGCTGTCGGGCCGGGGCCTGGCCACGCTGCGCACCGAGATGGACCGGCTGGTCGACCGGGTCGGCACCGCCGCCATGACCGGCCGCGCCCGCCTGTGGGTCGATCGGGCGTTCAGCGCGCCGGGCGCCGGCACGGTGGTCGCCGGCACCCTCAGCGGTGCGCCCCTGGCGGTCGGCGACCTGGTCGCACTGGCGCCGGGAGGCCGCAGCGCCCGCATCCGCGACCTGCACAGCGACCATGCGCCCGTGCAGCGGGCCGAGCCGGGCAACCGCTATGCCCTGGCGCTCAGCGGCGTGCCCCGCGACCTGGTGGGTCGTGGCGTTGCGGTCGTCGGCCCTGAGGACTGGTCACCGACGACGATGGTTGACGCCACGGTGACCGTGCTGCCCAGCCTCGACCATTCCCTGTCGCGGCGCGGCGCGCACGTCTTGCACCTCGGGTCGGGCGAGTGGCCGGTGAAGGTGCGGGTGCTCGGCGGCGAGGCGCTCGAACCGGGTGAGGAGGGCTACCTGCGCATCCACCTGCCCCAGCCGCTCCCGCTCGCCCCGGGCGACCGTTACGTGCTGCGCGAGAGCGGGCGGGGCGAAACCCAGGGTGGGGGCACGATCCTCGAGGTCGCACCGCAGCGTCGCGCCGCGTTGGCCGACCCGAGCGCCGACCCCGAGCGCGTGATCGCCGACCGAGGGTGGGTGCGGGCCGAGGAGTTCCGACGGCTGACCGGCGTCGCCCGGCCGGCCGACGTCGGCGACTGGCTGGTCGACCCCGGGGTGCGCCACCGTGCCGAGACGGAACTCGAGGCCCGGACACACGCGGCCGGTGCCCTCGGGCTGGCCCTCGCAGAGCTCGACGACCGCGACCGGGCGCTGGCCGAGGTGCTGGCCGACCGAGGCGAACGCCTGGCGCTGCGCGACGGCCGCCTCGTCCTGCCCGGCGTCGACCTCCATCATCCATGGTTGGACGAGATCGCGCAGGCGGGGTTCGACCCGCCACCCCCGACCGGTATCGAGACCGCGGCGCTGCGCAGTTGGGTGGCCGACGGCCGGGTCGTCAAAGTGGGTGACGCCTGGTGGGCCGCCACCGCTGTTGCCGAGGCCGCCCGTCGGGTGACCGCCGCGCTCGGTGACCGCCCGGACGGCATCACGGTGGCCGAGGTGCGCGATGCCTTGGACAGCTCGCGAAAGCCCACCCTGGCAGTGCTCGGCCTCTTCGACGCCAACGGCATCACCCGTCGGCGCGGCGACCTGCGCGTCGCCGGGCCGCGGCTCGCAGCGGTCGCCGACGGCGAGCCGCTCGACGCCCGCTGAGCCTCGACCGGCTCCCTGCTGGATCAGCTGGCAGCGAGCTGGCGTTCGAGCATCGACTTACGCTCGCTCTCGCTGAGCCCGCCCCAGATGCCGTGAGGTTCGTGTATCTCGATTGCGTAGCTGAGGCAGTCCGACCGAACCGGACAGATCCCGCAGATGGCCTTCGCCCGCCTTTCACGCTCAAGGCGCTCGTGCTTGCGTTCGGTCTGTGCAGGCGGGAAAAACACCTCGGACTGCGGACCACGACAGGCGGCCCGTAACTGCCAAGCGACTGGCGACAACTGAATGCTCACGCTCTATCCCCCGATGAGCTCGCTGATGACTACCCCGACGACTGTAGAGAGCCCGCCCACCGCAGCGAAAGTCAGGCGTGCCCGACGGCACTACTCGGCGGCATCTCCGCCGCGGTTTTTGCGCAGCTCGCGGTAGTCCTTGGCGCCGCCCTCCTCGGGCTCGACCTCCAACAACAGGCCGTCCACGTCCACCACGCGCGCCCGGTCACCCACGCTGAGCGGCGTGGACCGGTTGGCGCGGGCCTTCCACAGCCCACCCTGAATGCGCACCATGCCCTCGGGGTCGACCGACTCGGTGACCTGCCCCATCTCGCCGACCATCCAGGTCCGCCCGATCGTCGGGGTGCCGAACCGGGCCCGCACCATCGACGGCATGCCGGAGAACATCATCGACGCCATGCCGATGATCCCGACGACGACGGCGATCCACGGGAAGGGGACGCCGTCGAAAAGCGTGAGCGACCCGATGATGAACCCGGCCATGCCCACCGCCGCCCAGAACCGGGGGATGCCCGTCTGCACGTCGATGGCAAACGCGATCATCGACGCCACCACCAGCGCCACCGCCCAGTTCCGCACCGGCAGCACGCCCAGGCCGTACCCGCCGAGCAGCAGGGCAACCGCACCCACCACCCCGGCGACGCCCACACCGGCGGTGTAGAACTCGAACAACAACAGGCCCAAGCCGATCACGAAGGCCAGGTAGGCCACCGCCGGGCTGGCGGCGGTGTGCAGCAGCTGCTTGGGCAGTGGCAGCTTGACGAAGCGCACGACTGTGACCGGCTCGCGCCGACTCTCGCCGCCGACGTCGACCACCTTGGTCTCGAACCAATCGAGGCCGACCAGCGCGTCACCCAGCGTGGGCGCCACCACGGCGACCACGCCCGCCTTCTGGGCGGGTTCGGCCTCGAGCGTGGTGTCGAGCTGCCCTGGTTCGCTAGGCAACAGGTCGCCGAACTCGGCCGGGTCCAGCCGCTGGGTGCTGTCGAAGCGCACCGTCGATCCGGGGGCGATCGACGCATCCGGGCTGAGTGCGACCAGCTCGGCGGCGCCGCCGATGGCCTCGGCGCCGCTGGGGCCCACCCACACCGACATCTTCTTGGGAAAGCGGTCGAGGCGCCGGGCCAGGTTGGTGAACTGCCCGTCGGTGAGCACCACGCCGGGGCTGTCGAGCTGGAGCACCACGCCGACCAGGTCGTCGGAGCGCTGCGTCTCGTCCAGCTCCTCGATGATGCCGTCAGCGACCAGCGGGTCGATCAGGCCGGACACGGCGATGACCGTGACGCAACCGGCCGGGCCACAGCCGCCGTCGCCGCCCTGGGCGATCTCGGAGCGCTCGCTCTGAGCGCCCGCCGGCGAGCCCCCGGTCACCCCGCCGAGCGCCAACACCGCTCCTGCGACCATGAACGCGCCGATGAGAGCCCGAACACTATGGAACCTCTCAGCACGGGACCGTTCCTGCCCGATCGGACCCCGGCCGGCCGGTCCACCCGCGCCGAGACGCCTTGCGCTGGCACGAGGAAAAGAACCCGAGATGCGTTGAAGTAGTGTGCCCACAGGCAGGCCTCCGAGGGGAGAACGTGGATCCGACACAGTTCTTTGCTGCATCGCGACTCATTATCGTCGCTGGCAAGGGGGGTGTGGGCAAGACGACCGCCAGCGCCGCACTGTCCGTGGCGGCCGCCAAGTGCGGATTGTCGGTGCTGCTGGTGGCCTTGGACGCCAAGACCGGCCTGTCCCGACTGCTCGGCTGCGAGCCGCTGGACTACGAGCCGGTCGAGGTGCCCCTCCCCGCCGACACGCCGGGCACCCTCACGACCAGGCTGATCACCCCCGACGAGTCGCTGATGGACTACCTGGCCGATCACGGGCTGAAGCGGGTGGCCAAGCTGATGGTGAGCTCCGGCATCCTCGAGATCGTCTCAACCGCAACGCCGGGCGTCCGCGACCTGCTGGTGCTCGGCAAGATCCGTCAACTGGAGAAGGAGGGGGTGGCCGACCTGATCATCCTGGATGCGCCGGCCGCCGGCCACGCCATCAGCTTTCTGCGCAGCCCGACCGGGGTGGCCGAAGCCGCCACCAGCGGTGCGCTGCACACCCAGGCCACCGAGGCGCTCGCCATGTTGGGCGACCCATCCCGAGCCCGGGTGATGCTGGTGACGCTGCCCGAGGAGACGCCGATCAACGAGCTGGTCGAAACTGCCTTCAGCCTGGAGGAGGAAGTGGGCGTGATGCTGGGCCCGGTGATCCTCAACGGTACCTGGCCACCGCTTCCCGGGTTGGACACCCCGCTGGCGGAGGCCGCCCGTCGGGCATCGGTCGACCTGTCCGCCGAGGAGCGGGTGTCGCTGGCCTCGGCCGGGGCCTACCGCACCGAGCGCAGCGAGCTGCAACAAGAGCTGACCGAGCGGCTCGCAACCGAGCTGCCACTGCCCCACCTCGACCTCGACTTTGTGTTCACCAACGAGCTGGAGAGCGACGACCTGCGGACGCTGGCCGACGACCTGTTGCGCGGGATCGAGGCCCTCGACCCGAACTGGGCAGCGCTGTGAGCGACCCAGGGACCAACGACGCACCCGGGACCCGCCCGACGATGGCCGAGTTGATCGACACGGCGGAGGTGATCGTGTGCTGCGGCTCGGGCGGGGTGGGCAAAACGACCACCGCTGCGATCATCGGCCTGTCCGCCGCCCGGCGCGGCCGCCGGGCGGTCGTCGTCACGATCGACCCGGCCCGGCGCCTGGCCGACGCGCTCGGGCTGGACCACATCGGTGCGACGGCGTCGCTGATCGACGGTGAGTGGCCCGGCGAGCTGTCCGCCCTGATGCTCGACGCCGAGTCCACCTTCGATTTACTTGTCGAACGCTACGCCGCCAGCGACGCCCAGGCGTTGAGCATTCTGTCCAACTCCTTTTACCGCAACATCTCGGGCACCCTGTCGGGCACCCAGGAGTACATGGCGTCGGAGAAGCTGTACGAGCTGCACCAGAACGAGGCCTACGACCTGGTGGTCGTCGACACGCCCCCCACCCGAAACGCGCTGGACTTTCTCGAAGCACCCGAGCGGCTGTCGCGGTTCTTGAACCACCGCATCTATCGAGCGGTCACCGCTCCCAGTCGGGGCGTGTTGCGGGTCTTCAACGCCGCCACCAGCGCCGCCCTGCGCCAGGTGGGCAAGGTGGTCGGCTCGCAGGTGATCAGCGATGCGGTGGCGTTCTTTCAGGCCTTTGAAGGTATGGAGGAGGGCTTTCGCCAGCGCGCGACTTCGGTCACCGAGCTCTTCGCCGACGAGGTGACCGCCTTCGTGCTCGTCACCGCTCCCCGCGAGGACTCGGTGGCCGAGGCCAGCTTCTTCGCCCAGCGCCTGGCCGAGGACGACATCGACGTGCGGGCGCTGATCGTCAACCGAATGCACCCGCCATTTGGCGAAGCCGACCCCGCCGCCGACGAGAAGGCCGACGGTGAGCTGCGAGGGGCACCGGGCGGCGCCGCGCTGGCCGACTACCACCGTGCCCGAGCCGATCTGCGGCGCCTGGCGTCCGAGGAACTGGCCAACCTGGCCCAGCTCACCGCCCAGGTGTCGTCGGCCGTCATCGTCTACGTGCCGTCGCTCGCCACCGACGTGCACGACGTGGCCGGCCTTAACCGCGTGGGCGAGTCATTGCTCGACCCCGACCCAGCCTGAGCGACGCCGGCGGGGTCGCCGAACGTTTTGGTCGGCCTGGCGCTAACCGGCGCCTTGGAGCGACAGGCGGGCCTCGTCGACGCTGTCGACCACCGAAACGATCTTGTCGAAGCCGGTGGTCTGCAGCAGACGCACCAGGGTGGCCCGATTGCAGGACACGACGATGTCGCCCCCCGCATCGCGCGTGCGCCGGATGCCCCCGGCCAGGGCGCCGAGGCCGGCCGAGTCCATGAACGGCACCTCGGACAGGTCGATGATGACGTTGCCCATCGTGGCGGCTTCGGTAAGGCGCTCACGAAAGTCGGGCACGGTATAGGCGTCCAGCTCCCCAACCGGCTGACACACGGTCAACCCGTCTTGGTGATCAAACCCGATCTTCACCATGCCCACTCTCCCCCAGCGGTTGTCGAAACCCGACCGAAGCTAGCCCAGCCACGCAGACCTGCCAGGGCAGTGTAGATCGACCCCTACCGCATTGCACTACGCTGAAGGCGTGGAATACGTGCTGGTCGCCACCGATTCCGACGATCTCTTCGACGACGTCGACGCCTCGCTGGGCGACGACCGCTGCGAGGTCGGCCGCGTGAACAGCGGCGCCGCCGTGTTCGGTGCGGTGCGTGAGCGCCAGCCCGACCTGGTTGTGCTCGACCTGCAGATCGGCAACATGGGCGGCATGGCCACGTCGCTGCACCTCCGCAACGAGGCCGGCGGTCGCCGCCTCGCCCCCCAACGCATCCTGTTGCTTCTCGATCGTGGCGCCGACGTGTTTCTGGCCCGTGAGTCCGAGGCCGACGGTTGGATGATCAAGCCGATCGACTCGTTTCGGCTGCGCCGCGCCGCCGATGCTGTCGCCGACGGTCGCAGCTGGTGCGAGCACGCCGACGGCAGGGTCGACGAGGGCGAACCCGCCGCTTAACCCGCGGTCACACCCGCAACTGGGGAGCCCAAACCGCGCCCTGACGGTCATGCGGGCTCCCGAGTTCCGGATCAGCTGAGGCCGAGGCGCTCCGAGAGGTCGCTGCGGATCAGGCCGTGGGGATCGACCGATGCCCGCACCTCCTGCCATTCGGCCAGCCTCGGATACATCGCCGCCAAGAGCTCTGGACGCATGCGGGCGTCCTTGGCCAGGTAGATGCGCCCGCCGACCTCGGCCACCTGCTCGTCGAACCGGTCGAGCAGACGGGGCAGGTCGGGGTCGCCGACCGGCACGTCGACCGTCAGGGTCCAACCGGCCAGCGGAAACGACAGCGGGGCCTCGTTCGCGGGACCGAAACGCTTGAGGACGGTGAGGAACGAGCGACCGCCGGTGCGGGTGAACTGCCGCATGATCCCGGCGAGGACGTCGGTGGCCGAGTCGGGAACGACGCACTGCCACTGCAAAAAGCCCTTGGGACCGTAGATGCGGTTCCAGCTGCCGACCAGGTCGAGGGGGTGGAAGAACCCGGGGATCGAACTGATCATCTCTTTGGGTCGACGGGGTGCCTTGCGAAACCAGGCCTCGTTGAACGCCCGGATCGAGAGCGGGTTCAACACGATCGGCGGCGGGGTGACCGGCACGTCGATCGGCAGCCCCGGGTCGTACGCAAACGGGGATCCGACCCAGCGCTTGGGCAATTCGTCGGGCTGAGCGAAACGACCGGAGGTGATCACCGACCGACCGGCCCTGGCCCCCGTGGCGGCCAGGTCCACCCAGGCAACGGTGTACTCGGCGGTCTGGTCGAGCTCGATCAGGCGGGCGATCGACTCGTCGAGGTTGCGGGTGCGCTCGGCCAGCACCGAGATGCGGGAGGAGGCGATCGGGCGGGCACGGAACGTGGCCTCCTCGATCACCCCGGTCAGCCCCATGCCGCCGACGGTCGCCCAGAACAGCGCCGGCTCGCGGTCGGGGCTGATCGTGCGCCTCTGCCCGTCGGCGGTTCGCAGCACCATCGAGCTGACGTGCGAGCCGAACGAACCCCGGCGGTGGTGGTTCTTGCCGTGGATGTCGGCGGCGATGGCACCGCCCAGGGTGACAAAGCGGGTACCGGGGGTGACCGGCACAAAGAAGCGCCGCGGCACGAGCACTCGCAACAGGGTGTCGATGCTGGTGCCGGCCCGGGCTCGACAGTCGCCCGTGTCGATGTCGAGGTCGACGTCGGTCCACCCGGTGAGGTCGATCACCCGTCCGCCGGAGCGTTGGGCGGCGTCGCCGTAGGACCGGCCCAGGCCCCGGGCCACCATCCCCCGCGACGGTGGGTCGCACAGCGCACGGTCGAGCTCGGCGGCCGATACGGGCGCGAGCACCTCGGCCCGCGTGGGGCTGGTGCGCCCCCAGCCGGTCAGCAGCGCCGATCGGCGCGGCTCAGGTAAGGAGGACACCCGCGCCATACACACCCAACCACACCAACGAGACGATCAGCATTTGGCGATCACGAACCAACACGTACTCCGGTTCGGAACCCTCGCCCCGGTCGACGATCAACACGAAGCGCAACAGCGCCGCCGCAAACGGCGCCAGCGACACCTTGAACAAGACGTCGGCCAGGCCGCCCTGGAGGGCGACGGCCGAATCGAAGGACCACAGGGCATAGCCGATCAGGGCGAGGGAGGCGGCGATGATCTCCACCGATCGCAGGTAGCCGGCGGTGTACTCGGCCAGCACCGGGCGGGCGACGACGGCCCCCTCGCCCAGGTGAAACATCTCGGCGGACCGCTTGCCGGTGACCATCAGCAGCGCCCCGGCCGAGACGACCACGAAAAACCAGGGGGAGATCGGCACGTCGGCGGCCACCGCACCGGCGACGGCGCGCACGACAAAGCCGGCCGCGATCGCCACCAGCTCGATCACGGCCAGGTGCTTGAGCCACAGCGAGTACGCCGTCGTCAGGGCGACGTAGCCCAACAGCACCCACACCAGGTTGGGGCGCAGCAACGAGACGCCGATCGCAGCAGCGAACACGATCAGCCCCCAGGCCACACCAACGCCCACCGGCACCGCACCGGAGGCGAACGGTCGGTGACGCTTTCGTGGGTGGATCCGGTCGCGTTCCAGGTCGCGCAGGTCGTTGAGCACGTAGGTGGCGCCCGCCCCCAGGCTGAACGCGACGAACGCGATCACCACCGATGCCAGCCCATCGGCGCTGCCCAGGACGCCCGCGCCCAGCGGCGCGGCCACCACCAGCAGGTTCTTGGTCCACTGCTGGGGACGCAGCGCCCGCAGGAGGCCGACGATCAACGACGGTTGCTTCTCGCTCACCGCTCGGACCGCTGGTCGCTGTTCGCTCACCGCTTGGACAGACGACGCCAGATCGGACCGGGCAACACCGACATCACACCGAAGACACCCTGCAACGCAGCGGGCGCCCAGATCACCCGGTGGTCCTTCAACATGCCGGTCACCGCGGCCTCGGCCACCTCGTCGGGGTCGACGGTGAACGGTTGCTCCTCCATGCCCTCGGTCATGCGGGAACGCACGAACCCGGGACGCAGCACCGACACCCGCACCCCGGAGCCCTCGAGGTCGTCGGACAGGCCGCGGCCAAAGGCGTCCACCCCGGCCTTGGTCGACCCGTACAGGTAGTTGGTCGCTCGAGGACGGATGCCGGCGACCGACGAGATCACCAGCAACCGACCATGGCCCTGCCCCCGCAGGCGGGCGGCGGCGGCCAGGCCGGCGGACACGACACCGGCAAAGTTGACGTTGACCAGGAGCGCGGCGCCGACCGGGTCGTCGACCAGCGACTCCTGATCGCCGAGCTGGCCGTGGGCCAACACGACCAGGTCGAGGTCACCGACGGCCTCCACCGCTGCGGCCACCACCGCCTGGTGGGTCTCGGGGGCCAACGCGTCGAAGGCAACCACGTCGACCGAGGTGGCGCCCGCCCGTTGGAGGTCGGCGCGGGCCTGCACGGTGCGCTCGTCCTCGGGGTCGCGCACCGCCAGCACCACCTGACGCAGGCGACCATCGATCAGCTTGCGGGCGATGGCCAGTGCGATCTCCGACGTACCGCCGAAGATCAGGGCGGTGCGCGGCTCGCCGTGTGCGTCTTCCAAGGCGGGGTCCTTCATCGGCTCGACGTCAGAGCGGGCATGACACTAGTTCCGATGCGTTGTCCGACCCCCAGGTAGTCGCATCGGTCACCCATTTCGTGTCGGCCTCGTGCCAGAATCGACACCGGTGGTCGGGCGCTGGCCAGCCGGTTGGGCCGGGGGGAGTGAGTCCGCTGAAGCAGTCATCGCAGAATCGCACGTCACTGCCCGACCAGGTGTCACTGCCCGACCGGGTGCGGCGCTGTCCGACCGGGTGCGGCGCTGGGGTCCGACCTTTCTGGCCGCGGTCGCCGTTCGGATCGCCTACTGGGTGGTCGTCCAACCCCACTGGATCCCCGATTCCGACGCGGACCAGTACGACAAGATCGCCAGGTCGCTGGCCAACGGCACCGGCTACGGCCTGCAGTTCCCGCAGATCGTGCACCACCCAACCGCGTTCCGGCCACCGCTGCTGCCGCTGCTCTTGACCCCCGGCCACTGGCTGTTCGGCGAGGCGCTGTGGCCCGGGCGGCTGCTCAGCGTGATCCTCGGGAGCACGGTCGTGGTGCTCGCCGGCGTGCTGGCGGCACGCATCGGCGGTCGCCGCGCCGGCTACCTCGCCGCTCTGGTCGTGATGTTCTCGCCCCCACTCCTGGCCAACGACACGATCACCCTCACCGAACCGCTGGCACTGTTGCTGGGCCTGGCGGCGATCCTGCTGCTGGACGAGGGCCGATACCTCCAGGCCGGCTTCGTCACCGGCCTGTTGTTGCTCACCCGCCCCAACGGCTACCTGGTGGTGGCGATCCTGGCGTTGTGGGTGTGGCGCAAGCTGGGCCCCCGGGCCGCAGTCGCGCTGGTCGCCGTCGCCGCATGTGTCCTGGTGCCGTGGCTGGTGCGCAACCGCGTCCAGCTGGGCACGTGGACCCTGAATACCTCCGACGGGTTCACGCTGGCCGCCATCTACGCCCAACCCGCCCAGGCCGCCGGTACTTTTACCGACCCGGTGCTGAGTCCGGCGTTCAGCGACCCGGAGGTTCGCCTGTCCCAGTTCAACGAGGGTGAATGGAACGCGCTACTCACCGATCGGGCCATCGAGGGGATCACCAGCAACCCCGGCTACATCCCCCAGGTCGTCGGCAGCAACCTGCCGGCGTTCTTCGAGATCGACCCGAGCCGTTCGGTCGTCGCCCAGCGGATCGACGGCCGACGCCTCGGTCTGTTGCCGCTCGTGCGACCGTTGTTCTTCCTCACCACGATCCTGGGGCTGGTCGGTCTGGCCAGGCACTGGCGCGACAACCGGGTTCGCGTGATCGCAGCGATCACGGCCCAGTACGTCGTGCTGTCGCTGTTGCTGGTCGCTCCTCCGCGCCTGCGGGCGCCGTTCGACCTGGCCTGCAGCATCGGCCTGGGGCTGTTGCTCGGTTGGTTCGCCGATTGGCGCTGGCCCTCAGACCGGACCCGAACGCTACGGAGCGCCGAGCGAGACGGCCTGGGTCTGCGGCGAGGACCCGGACACCTTGATCGTGGCCCAGCTGAGGTGGCGGGAGTACCGACCGCCGGGATTGCTGCGGGGGCTCTCGTACCCCTTCTGCCAGGTGGCGTAACCCGCTCGAAGAGTCCCGGACGCGTCACGAAAGGCGGTGAGGCCGCCGGGACCGGTGCGCGTGGAGCTGCTGATCAGCATCGGGCCGGCCAGATCGGGTGAACACGGCCCGACCGGGCTCGAGCAGCGGGCGAACCCGGTGTTGTAGCGGGCGGAGTACCACTCGCCTGCCGAGTAGAACAGCAGGTAGGTCCTCGACTTGGGCTCGTAGACCATCGACGGGTTCTCCAGAAACGCCTTGGACGTCATGGTCTTGTCGTCGACTCCGTCGTGCCACGGCGCCGACTGTGACACCAACGTGGTGGGCTTGGCGTTGGTGCCGCCGACCACCGTGCCCGCAGTGTTCAACTTGAGCGCCCCGATGTTGGCCTTCGTGCGCGACAGCGCCACCAGCAGGTACAGCTTGTTGTCCGACCCCCTGATCACCTCTGGGTCGAGCGCACCGCGACCCCACGAGTTCGAACCCCGTTCCTTGGTGAGGCCGCAGTAGATCGGGCTCGACTCGGGCGAGAACGGCCCCATCGGAGAGGTGGCCGAGGCCCGGCCGATGCACTGGTCGTTGGAGCGATCGGTGGCGCCTGCGCGGTGACCGGCGAAGTAGGCCCAGTAGCGGCTGCCGATCTTGATGACCGACGGCGCCCAGATGCCGGCGTTGCCGGGGTTGATCCACCCCGGCCGGGTCGGCATGGCGTCGCGTGCATTGGCCGCCCAGTCCGATTGGCTGGCGCTCAGCGAACCTCGAAAGGTCGTGACCTTGCGCACCGGCAGCTTCTTGTTGTTCGACGATCCGTACAGGTAGGTGGTCGTGCCGGCCACGAGCACGGCCGGATCGGACTGGTCCCACACCCGGGGGGCGGCCGCTGGCTGGCGACGGGCGGGGTTGCCCGGTACGGGACCACAGGCGGCGAGGAGCCATAGGGCAGCACCTGCGGCCGCCCAGCAGCGCCCTCGACGAAACTTCGGTGAGGTCATGGGGGTCTGCTCTCCGTCAGGGTGACACCCCAACGGTGCCAGCTCGCGAGCAGAAAGTTACCATGAGCGTTCTTCAAGTCACCAGGCCACTTCCCAACCGTATTGCCGGGCGAGGGCGACGCGGCGGTAACATGACCACCACATCCGGGGAGTAGCGCAGCTTGGTTAGCGCGCCACGTTCGGGACGTGGAGGCCGGGAGTTCAAATCTCCCCTCCCCGACTGCGTCCGCCCTGGGGGGTCACGTCAACGTGATCCCCCAGGGCAGCCGTCGCCTCGGGATGGCCCGCTCGTTGTCGATGCCCGGAGTGGGGCTGAGAGACTGGCCCGATGGAGCTCAGCGACGTGCAATCCCTCATGGATCGTCTCTACGGCGAGGCCGACCGCGAGCGCGGCGTGCCGGCCACGGTCGCCTGGCTGTGCGAGGAGCTGGGCGAGCTGGCCCAGGCGGTGCGCAAGGGCACGCGGGACCAACAGGTGCACGAGTTCGGCGACGTGCTCGCCTGGCTGGCGTCGCTGGCCAACCAGTGCGACATCACCTTGGACGAGGCGATGGGGCGCTACGTCACCGACCCGCCGCTGTAGCTGCCGACACCGCCAGCGGGAGTGATACTGCGGTGGACCTGTTGGGTTCAGCCGATCAGCCGAAGCGGCCGCGCTCGACGAGGGCCTCGACGATCTGCACCGTGTTGAGGGCGGCGCCCTTGCGCAGGTTGTCGCCCACGACGAACAGCGCGAGGCCGTGCTCGACGGTGGGGTCGACACGGATGCGTCCGACCAGCGACGGGTCGCGCCCGGCGGCATCCAGCGGCGTGGGCAGGTCACTCAGCTCCACCCCGGGAGCGTCGGCCAGCACCTCGGTGGCCCGCTCGGGGCTGATCGGGCGGGCGAAGCGGGCGTTGATCGACAGGGCGTGGCCGGTGAACACCGGCACGCGCACGCAGGTGCCGGAGACGACGAGGCCGTCGATGCCGAGGATCTTGCGGCTCTCGTTGCGCAGCTTTTGGTCCTCGTCGGTCTCGCCGGAGCCGTCGTCGACGTAGTTCCCGGCCTGGGGCACGACGTTGAAGGCGATCGGCGCCGGAAACTTCTTGGGCGTGAGGCCGTCGGCCAGCGACCCGTCCTCGGTCAGCCCGGTGCGGGTGTCGCCCAGTTGGGTGACCTGCGAGTCGAGCTCGTCCACCCCGGCCAGGCCGGCGCCGGAGGTGGCCTGATAGGTGCTGACGACCAGGTGGGTCAGCTGGGCCTCGGCGTGTAGCGGGCCGAGGACCGGCATGGCGGCCATCGTGGTGCAGTTGGGGTTGGCGATGATCCCAAGCGGCAGGTCGTCCAGCGCGTCGGCGTTGACCTCGGGCACGACGAGCGGCACCCGTGGGTCCATCCGCCAGGCGGACGAGTTGTCGACGACGACCACACCGGCAGCGGCGACCTTGGGCGCCAGCACCTGCGAGGTGGCCCCGCCGGCGGAAAAGAGCGCCACGTCGAGGCCGGTGTACTCGGCGGTGGCGGCATCCTCCACGGTCACTTCGCGTCCGGCCGCCGACAGCACCTTGCCCGCCGAGCGGGCGGAGGCGAACAGCCGCAGCTCGTCGATGGGCAGGTGACGGTCGTCGAGCAGGCGTGCGATGACCCCGCCGACCTGACCGGTGGCTCCTACGATTCCTATCTTCATGCCACCCAGGCTAAGCGGTGAGGCCTTGGCACCCAACCAAGTTGCGGGGGGCGGGCCTCAGGCGTCGAACTCGACCGCTTCGTCGCCGTCGCCCAGGCCGAAGCACTTGTGCAGCAACCTGACCGCCCGCTCGGCGTCGACCTGGGCCACCACGCAGCTGATGCGGATCGTCGAGGTCGAGATCATGTCGATGTTGATGTCGTTGTCGGCCAGCGTCTCGAACATGGTGGCCGCCACGCCCGGGTGGGATTTCATCCCGGCGCCGATCACGCTCACCCGGGCGATGTCCGCCGAGGCCGACACGCCGCTGGCGCCGAGCTCGCCCATCAGGGCGTTGGCCTCCTCGAGGGTGACCTCCAGCTCGTCGTGGGGCACGGTGAAGGAGATGTCGGTCTTCTGAGCCTCGGAGGTGTTCTGGACGATCATGTCGACGTTGACGTGACGGTTGGCCAGGGCGCGGAACAGCGTGCCGGCCACGCCGGGGCGGTCCGGCAGGTTGGCGACGGTCACCTTGGCCTGGCTGGGGTCCTGTGTGATCCCACGGATAACGGCTTGTTCCATGTCGGGTTCCTCCTCGACGATCCAGGTGCCCGGCTCCCAGGTGAATGCCGAACGAACGTGCAGTGCCACCCCGTGACGCGAGGCGTATTCGACCGAGCGCATCGCCGGTTTGGGGCAACCGGTCGCAGCCATCTCCAGCATCTCATCGAAGCTGATCCGCTTGATCTTGGTCGCCTCGGGGACCAGACGCGGGTCGGTGGTGAACACCCCGGAGACGTCGGTGTAGAGCTCGCAGCTGTCGGCGCCGAGCATCTCGGCCAATGCAACCGCCGTCGTGTCCGAGCCACCCCGGCCCAGAAACGTCACGTCGCCGTCGGTGGAATAGCCCTGTGACCCGGCGACCACCGGCACCTGGCCGGCGTCGAGGGCCGCTCGGATGCGGTCGCCCTTCACCTCGATGATCTTGGCCGCCATGTGGTTGGTGTCGGTGATGAACCCCGCCTGGCTGCCGGTGAACGACGCCGATGGCACCCCGATGTCGGCCAGCGCCATCGACACCAGCGCGACCGCCTTTCGCTCGCCGGCGGTGATCAGCATGTCCATCTCGCGACCCGGGCGCACCGAGGAAACCTCTTCGGCCAACCGCAGCAGGTGGTCGGTCTCCTTGCCCATCGCCGACACGACCAGCACCACGCGGTCGCCTCGACGGCGATAGCGGGCGACGTTGTCGGCCACCTCGCGGATGCGATCGGCATCCGCCACCGAGGTTCCACCGAACTTCTGCACGACGGTATCCACGGGCGGCGAGGCTACACGCCGGGGGCAGTAGCGTGACCCCACGTGGGTACCGAACGCCGTGATCGTCAGAAGGACCAGCACCGCCAGCACCAGGAGTCAGTCCGGGCGGAGCTCAAGCGACAACAGCAGCGCCGCAACCTGATGGGCGGCGCCGCCCTGGTGGCGGTCATCGCCGTGATCGGGGTGGCAGCGTGGGCGCTGTGGGGCGGCGACGACACGGTGAGCACCGCCTCGGGGACGACCGTGGCGGACGCGACCGGCCAGACAGCGTCCGATGCCCCGTGTCCACCTGCGGGGGGCACCGACGAGCGCATCACCAGCTTCGACGGACCGCCGCGGGAATGCATCGACCCGTCCAAGGAGTACTCGGCGGAGTTCGTCACGTCGGCGGGGAATTTTACCGCCTCGCTCGATGCCCAGGCGGCGCCGACGACCGTCAACAACTTCGTGATATTAGCCCGCTCACACTTCTATGACGGCATCCCGTTCCACCGGGTGGTGCCGGACTTCGTCATTCAGGCGGGCGATCCCACCGACACCGACGACCTCACCCAGTTGGGCGCGGGCGGGCCCGGCTACACCATCCCCGAGGAGCCACCCACCGACGGCGTCTACGACACCTACGACCTGGCGATGGCCAAGACGCAGGAGCCCAACAGCACCGGCTCGCAGTTCTTCGTCGTCACCGGCGACCCGGCTCCCCTCAATTCCAGCCCCACCTACTCGCTGTTCGGCACGGTCACCGACGGCAAGAACGTCGTCGACGCCATCGGCAACGCCCCCGTCGGCGGGCCCAACGGCGACACGCCCGAGAAACCGGTGACGATCGAGTCGGTTCAAATCACCGAGAAGTAGGGCAACCTACGAGGCTCGGCGCAGCTCGGAGGGTAGATCGGACACCTCGGCCCGGTGGCCGTCGATAAACACGGCGACCCTGCCCGGGCCCTCGGCGCTCCAGGTACCGTCGGGCGATCGCAGCAGCGCCGTCTTGGCGTCGAGCCCGACCACCGGCAGCCCGGCGGGTGCCAGCGACACCGTGCGATGCAACGTGTCCTCGGACCACCGCTCGTAGCGGGGCAGCACGGTCAGCGTGTCGATCATGTCGAGGCCCACGGTGAACGCGCCGCCCCGAGGGTCGGGCAACGCATCGCAGAACACCGATGCCGCCTCACCAGCGCCGACCAGCGTCGCCCCGCGCTCGAAGGCCTCGGTGATGCCGTCCCAGAGCGGTGTGTCGAGGAGCACCGAGCGCAGGTGCATCGGCGACCCGCCGCTCAGGTACAGCCACGAGGCCCCGGCCGCCAGGTCGGCCCATTCGGGCTCCATCGCCTGGGCCCGCTTGTACACCGGAAGGACCGTGACCGAGAGCCCGAGCGGCTCGAACGCCCGCCGGGCCGCTTCGACGCGGGCACCGGGGTTTTCATAGGCGGTCGCCGTCGGCAGGACGACCACCTCGGTGGCCGAGGATTCCGCGGCCAGCCGGGCATCCAGGGTGACCCCCTCGGTCCATTCGGCCCCGCCCAACAGCGCCAGCGTTCCGCTCATGTCAGCTCCTTCACCATGGACCGAGATGGTCCCACATCGCCCAGCGTGGCACGCGATGGCGTTTGGTCTGTACCCTCCGGCGCCATGACGACACGCGTGGGCATTATCGGATCGGGAATCATGGGCTCGGGCATCGCCGAGGTGGCGAGCCGGGCCGGCTACGAGGTGGTGCTGCGCTCCCGGAAGCAGGAGAGCGCCGACGCCACGCTGGCCAAGATGGACTCCAGCCTGGCCCGGGCGGTCAGCAAGGGCCGCCTCTCAGAGGAGGAGCACGCAGCCATCCTGGCCCGCGTGACCGCCACCGACGACCTGTCCCAGGTCGCCGACTGCGGACTGGTGATCGAATCGGTCGTCGAGGACCTCGCCACCAAGACCGCCCTGTTCGCCGAGCTCGATCAGGTGTGCGGACCGGACACGATCCTCGCCACCAACACCTCCACCCTGGCGGTCACCGAGATGGCGGTGGCCACCGGGCGCCCCGACAAGGTGTGCGGCATCCATTTCTTCAACCCGGCCTCGGCGATGAAGCTGGTCGAGATCGTGACGCCGATGACGGCCAGCGACGAGACGATCGAGGCCGCCGTTGCCTTCGCCACCAAGTGTGGCAAGGATCCGGTGAAGGTGGCCGACCGGGCCGGGTTCATCGTCAACCACCTGTTGTTCCCGTATCTCAACAACGCCGTTCGCATGCTGGAGAACGGCACCGCCAGCCGCGAGCACATCGACCAGGCGATGATGGGCGGCTGCAACTTCCCGATGGGTCCCCTCGCCCTGCTCGACCTGGTCGGCCTCGACACCTCGGTGGCCATCCTCGACGCCCTCTACGACGAGTTCGGCGACCACCACTACCGGGCGGTGCCGCTGCTGCGCCGCATGGTGACCGCCGGCTACCTGGGTCGGAAGTCCGGCCAGGGCTTCTACGACTACAGTAAGTAGCGAGCGACGGGCGGCGGGCCGGAGTGGAGACCACCTGGAGCTTCCCCCGACCCGACCCCGACGCGGACGACCTGGTGGCGTTCGGCGCCGACCTGGCGCCCCAGACGCTGATCGCCGCCTACGCCGCCGGGTACTTCCCCATGCCGATGAGCGGCCCACTCGAGCGCGTGCGCCTGCGCCGCGCCAACGGTGGGCCCCGAATCGGGTGGTTCTCACCGCAGCAACGCGGCGTGTTGAGGCCCGAGGCGCTGGACATCTCCCACTCGTTGGCCAAATCGACCCGCCGCTACCACCTGAGCGTCGACGCCGACTTCGAGGCGGTGATCGCAGGGTGTGCCGATCCGGCGCGGCGCGGCCGCTGGATCAGCGACGAGATCCTCGAGGCCTACGTTCGCCTGCACCGGTCGGGTCTGGCCCACAGCGTCGAAGTGCGGAACGGCGACGACGAGCTGGTCGGCGGCGTCTACGGCCTCTCGCTGGGGGCGCTGTTCGCCGGCGAATCGATGTTCCACACCGCCAGGGACGGCTCCAAGGTGGCGCTGGTCGGGCTGACGGCCCTCCTCATGGCCGACAGCGAGCCGGGCACCACCCTGATCGACACCCAGTGGGTCACGCCGCATCTGGCCTCCCTGGGCATCGAGGAGTGGGATCGTGAGCGCTACCTCGACGGCCTTCCCGACCTGATCGGCGCCACCGGTCCGGACTTCGCCCGCTGGGCGGGCGACCCCGCCGGATTCACCGAGTTGGCTCGTTCCCGAGCCAAGCGAGGTCGTCATCGGTAGGCTGGACCGATGGGAGTACACCACGTCGCCTACGCCACCGCCGACCTGGACGCCACCCACCGCTTCTACACCGAGGTGATGGGGTTCTCCCTGGTGAAGACGGTCTCGGCGCCGACGCCGGTTGGCGGCTGGGCCAAGCACCTGTTCTACGCAACCGCCCGCGACAGCCACCCGGGCAGTCCGGGCATGATCGCCTTTTGGGACCTGCACGTCCCCGGCATGGACCCGCCCAAGACGGCCGTGTCGACCGACCTGGGCCTGCCCGACTGGGTGAACCACCTGGCCTTCGACGCCATCGACGAGGCCCGCTTCGCCGCCAGGCGCGATGCGATGGTCGCCGCAGGCCTCGAAGTGGTCGAACTCGACCACGAGTTCTGTCGCAGCGTGTACGCCCACGATCCCAACGGCATCCTGGTCGAGTGGTGCCTCGACGTGCGCTCCTTCACCGACGAGGAGGCCACCCGGGCAGAGGCCGACCGTCTGGCCGAGCAGCCCGAGTTCGACGCGCTGCCCGACCTGGTGAGCTATTCGGCGGCCGACCCGGCCACGGTGGGCTGAGCCCTCAGCGGGGTTGGCGGTGCACGGCGACCACGTAGTCGCCGCCCGGGTCGAAGCTCTGGCGGTCCCACGTGCTCCAGCGTTCGACCGGCTCCAGGCCGGCCGCCTCGCAATCGGCCTCGAAGCGGTTGAGCGAGTAGCGGTCGGGCTTGAGCTGGAAGCCACAGATCAGTGCCCCGCCGGGCGTGAGGTGCGCCGCCAGGTTGGCGACGGTGGCCGCCTCGGTGCCCGGGGCGAGGAAGATCATCACGTTGCCGGCGGCCACCACCACGTCGAAGCGCCGCAGGGCCCCGAAGCCGTCATCGAAGCTCATCGTTGACACATCGCCCAGGTGCCACTCGCCATCGGGGTCGCCCTCGAGAGCAGCCGTCAGCATTCCGCTGTCGGCGTCCACGCCCACCGTCTCGATGCCGCGACGGCGCAGCTCGATCGCCACCCGGCCGGTTCCACACCCGGCATCGAGCACGCTGCGCGGCTGGAACCCGGCCACGAAGGTCGCTTCGCCATGGACGTCCTCGCCGGCTGCGGCCAGGACGGCGAAGCGAGCGTCGTACTCGGCCCCCCGCGGCGCGTCGGTGTCGTTCCAACGAGAACTCATCGCATGATCCATCCCACTCGGCGGTCGACGCGGTCAGCCGATCGTGATGCGACCGTAGATCACACAGAACCCGGCGGCGTCGACCAGCACGATGCTGCCGACCACCGCCACCACCAGCCGACGGCGCCACCCGTCGATGATCCGGGCTCTGGGCCCGGGCCGGGGCATGTACCAATCGGGCAGTAGCTCGTGGTCAACGACGCCGGTCAGCTCGTCAAAGCTGACCGCGTCGTCGGGCAGTTCGTCGGTCGGATCGGCGGCGATCGCCTGCGCGACCAGTTCGTCGTCGGTGACCGACGCAGTATCGACCGATCCAGTGATGTCGCAGAGCACATCGCGAAACTACCGACGCTGCGCCCCGCCGCCGACGCGCCTCCCGCTGGCTGATTCCCATGGGGTTCGTCTGAACCCAGGGACGACACCGGCACGTGCGTCGAGTGTGACCGGACAACCCGAGGAATCGGCGTCGTCAGACGAACAACGCCAAAGCCCCCACAAGAACGACGGCGAAGCTGATCACGACCCCGATGGTCCAGTGCATCGAGCTTTGAACCTCGGCGTGTACGTGCGCCATCAACCGAGTCTCCATGTTGGCGAGCTTCAGGTTCTGATCTGCGAACCCCACCTGCATCGCCGCGGTCAGCTCGACAAACCGCTTATCGACCTCGACAAACCGCTTGTCCACCTCGACAAACCGCTTCTCCACCTCGACCGACTGCTCGTCGAGGTCCGCCTTCGTCGCCGGTTCGGACGCTGCGGTTGAAGGAAGACATGACATCATCTCGACCGCCGCCTCCTCACTCTCCAGCAGATTGCTCAGCCCTCGAAACACTACCGAGCGATTTGGTTCTGTCAACGCCATGTCTTCCCGCCATCCATCGCCTGCTCATGGCCAGGGTAGAAAGCGCGTCTCGGGGCGGCAACGGGGAGCGCGACCCTCGCCAACTCGCAACTACTGGCGACGTGCGGGGGTCCAGGGCTCCTTGGCGTACGCCTCACGCAGCTTGAACTTCAGCACCTTGCGCAGGGTCTCGTTGCGGGGCAGCGCGTCGATCACCTCGAGTTGCTCGGGGATCTTGCGGGTCATCAGCCCGGCGGCGTTCAAATGTGCCGACATCTCGGCAAAGGTGAGGTCGTCGGTGCCGTCGGCCCGCTCGACGATCGCCGCCACCCGCTCCCCCCGATCCTCGTCGGGCAGCCCGATCACGGCGACGTCGCCCACCTTGGGATGGGTGAACAGCAGGTCCTCAACCTCCTTGGCCGAAATGTTCTCACCTTTGCGGATGATCACGTCCTTGAGGCGGCCGGTGAGGGCCAGATGTCCGTCGGGTCGCAGCACACCCAGGTCGCCGGTACGGAACCAGCCATCGTCGTCGAACGCGGCTGCGGTGGCCTCGTCGTCGGTGTAGCCGAGGCACACCATCGGGCCCTTCAGGCGAACCTCGCCCTCGGCGCCGGCGGGCGCCACGTCGCCGCCCTCGGTCACGATGCGGACCTCGCAGCCGGGCACCGGCGCCCCCTCGGTGTTGGCCAGCTGCTCCTCGGTGTCGCGTGGTGACCCCTGGGAGATCATCGGCACCTCGGTCATGCCGTAGCCGTGGCACACCGGCACGCCGATCTCGTCGCGGATGCGGGCGGCGAGCTCGGGCGGCTTGGGCGCCCCGCCGCCCGAGATCAACTTGAGCGTGGGGATGAACTTCTCGCCCGGGGTCTTGGCCTGCTCGGCCAGGAACATCTGGTAGAACGCGGTCGATCCGCCGATCATCGTCACGCCGAAGCGGTTGTAGGTCTCGACCGCCTTCGGCGGGTTGAAGGCCTCGATGAGCACGACCGGAAACCCGGAGTGCAGGCACATGATCAGGTAGTCGGGCCCGGCGATGTGGGCATAGGGAAAGGCCATCGACCCAACGTCATCGGGGCCGAGGTCGACCGCTGCGGCCAGGCCACGACCGCCGGCGAGCAGCGTGGCATCGGTGTGGCGCACGCCCTTGGGCTCCGACGTGGTGCCCGAGGTGTAGTAGATCCAGCGCACGGTGGTCGCCGGATCGGCCGGGGCCACGAACGGGCTGAGGGTGGCCGGGTCGCCGCTGGGGCGGCCGTCGGCGAGGTTGAGCACCTCCGGAACGGCGCCGTCAAGCGAGTCGATGACGCCTGCGGCCATGGCGGCGAAGTCGGTGCCCATCCATTCGCCGGGCACGATCACCAGCTCGGGCCGCGTGCGACGGATCGCCACGCCCAGCTCCCGCTCCCGATAGATATGCAGGATCGGGTTCTGCAGCGCACCCAGCCGGGCGAGCGCCAGCGAGATGACGATGGCGTCGATCGTCGTCGGCAGCTGCCAGGTGACCGGCGTGTTCTCGCCGACGCCCATCTCGGCCAGCCCGGCGGCCGTGCGCAGCGCCTCATCGCGCAGCTCGGCACAGCTGATCCGGGTGTCGGATTCGTCGATCAGGGCGATGGCGTCGGGCGACGCCACCGCCCTGGCCTCGACGAGCTCCCAGATCGTTGCGGCGGTTTCCGGTGTGCTCACGCTGTCCCCTTTGCGAGGCGCCAGCGCCCCGAATCGACTGGGGGTGAGAGTAGTTGCTCAGCTGCTGGGCTCAGCGGGAGTGAGCTCAGTGCTCCTCGCGAGCCTCGTTCTCAAACAGCGTGTGGTGGGGCAGGAAGACCAGTCGGCAGGTGCCGGTGGGCCCGGCGCGGTGCTTGGAGATGTTCACCTCGGCCAGCCCGGCATCGGGCGTGTCGGGGTTGTAAACCTCGTCGCGGTATAGGAACAAGACGACGTCGGCGTCCTGCTCGATCGAGCCGGACTCGCGCAGGTCGGACAGCATCGGCCGCTTGTCCGCCCGCTGCTCGAGCGAACGCGATAGCTGGGACAGCGCCAACACCGGCGTATCGATCTCGCGGGCCAGCACCTTCAGCCCACGGCTGATCTCGGCGATCTCGGTCTGGCGGTTCTCCGCCCGACCGGGCCCGCTCATCAGCTGGAGGTAGTCGACGACGATCAGCCCGAGCGAGCCGCCCAGCTCCGACTTCAGGCGGCGGGCCTTGGCCCGCAGCTCCATGACGGTCAGGTTGGCGTTGTCGTCGATCCACAGGTCCGCGTCGCCGAGGCGTCCCAGCGACCGGGTAATGCGCGTCCAGTCCGAGTCGGACACCTTGCCGTTGCGCAGGTGACTCGAGTCGACCCGGGCATCCATCGAGACCAGCCGCTGGGTGAGCTCGAGGTGGCTCATCTCCAGGCTGAAGTACACCGCCGACTTGCCCGCCGACATCGCAGCGTTGCGAGCGATCGCCAACGCCAGCGCGGTCTTGCCCATGGCGGGACGAGCGCCCAGCACGACGAGTGCGCCGGGCTGGAGGCCATAGAGCTTGGTATCGAGGTCGGTGAAGCCGGTCGGCGTGCCGGTGACCGCGCCGGCCTGCTCGTACATCTGCTCGAAGCGGTCGAGCGTGTCGCCGAGCAGGTCGCGCAGGGGCACCAGCGTGTCGGTCACCCGGCGCTGGGCCACCTGGTAGATCAGCGACTCGGCCCGGTCCATCGTCTGCGACACGTCGTCGGCCGGCTGGAAGCCCAGCTCGGAGATCTCCGAGGCGGTGGCGATCAAGCGCCGCAACAGGGCGTTCTCCTCCACCACCTTGGCGTAGTAGGCGGCGTTGGAGACGGCGGCGGCCGAGCCCTGCAGCTCGATGATCGTGCCGACCCCTCCGATGCTGTCCAGCAGCGAGTTGCGGGTCAGCTGGTCGGCGACCAGCACCGAGTCGACCGGCGACCCAGCCGCATACAGGCCGGCGATGGCGTCGAACACGTGGCTGTGCGCTGGCTGGTAAAAGTCGGACGCGTCCAAGCGCTGCAGTGCGTCGCCGATCGCCGCCGGGCTGAGCAACATGGAACCCAGCAGGGACCGTTCGGCCGCCAGGTTGTGGGGGGGTTGGCGCCCACCGCGCCCGGCGGAGGGTCCGGAGCGCTCCGCCCCGTTTCCGGGTCGAGCGTCCGTGTAGTGCGAAGCGGTCGCGGTCATCGTTCCATCATGGTGCCACCCACCGACAACGAACGAAGCCCACAGGGTCGGCTCGGTTGTCCACATCACCTGTGGACGCGACAACCCGATCACCTGCCCAAATCATGGGTGGATGATCGGGTTGATCACAGCTGTGGATGCCGTGTGGATAGACCCGTCGGGGCCCACCCGCCACCGGCGGCTGCCGGTCAGGCCGAGACAACCTCGACGTTGACCGGGAACGACACATCGCTGTGCGGCTGCAACGTGACCGTGTGGCTGCCCAGCGAGCGCAGGTGCTGGTCCTCGAGGTGGATGACCTTGCGATCGACCTCGTAACCGGTCTGCTCGGCGATCGCGTCGGCCACGTCGGCGTTGGTGACCGAACCGAACAGCTTGCCCGACGCACCGGCCTTGGCCGTGATCGTGATCGCTGCGGTGACCAGCTTGGTCGCCATCTCCTCGGCCTGCTCGCGGGCCGCAGCGTCGCGCTGGTCCCGGGCTCGCCGCATCGAGTCGGCCTGAGCCGACGCGCCGGGGGTGGACGGCATGGCCAGGTGCTTGGGAATGAGGTAGTTGCGGGCGTAGCCGTCGGCGACCTCGACCAGGTCGCCGCGCTTGCCCAGGTCGGCCAGATCGGCACGAAGGATCAGCTTCATGACGTCACTTCCTCGGTGCTCGTCTCCACCACTGGGGCCTCGGTGTCGCCGGTGCCGGTGTCCCGGTCCTCCGACGACCCTTCGTCCCGGCCACCGCGATCGCTGCTCTCGCCACGATCACCTCGGTCACCGCGGTCGCCACGATCACCGCGCTCGCCACGATCGCGACCGCCGCCGCGTCCACCGCCGCCACCGCGATGGGTGGTCACGCGGTTGGTGTAGGGCAGGAGGGCCATCTCGCGGGCATTGCGGATGGCGACCGCTATCTGACGCTGCTGCTGGGTATTGTTACCGGTGACCCGACGGGCACGGATCTTGGCCCGATCGGACTGGAAGCGACGCAGCAGGTTGACGTCCTTCCAATCGACGTAGTCGATGCTCTCGGTGTTGAGGATCGACACCTTCTTCTTGGTGCGTCGGGTGGACTCTTTGGGCTTGGGGCGGCGTGGGCGTGCCATTAGAAGGGCTCCTCGTCGTAGTTGTATCCAGCTGGGGGTGCTGCAGGGGGCGGGGCCGCAGCGCTACCGCCGCCGCCTCCTCCTCCGCTGAACCCACCGTCGCCGGGATTGCGCTTTTCGTTCTTGGTGATCTCGGCGGATGCCCAGCGCAGGCTGGGTGCCACCTCATCGGCCACGATCTCCACCTTGGAGCGGCGATCGCCTTCGGGGCCGTCCCAGCTGCGCTGGTCCAGGCGACCGGTGACGATCACACGCGTGCCCTTCGGGCAGGACTCCGAGACGTTCTCGCCGAGTTGGGCCCAGGCGACGATGTCAAAGAACGACGTCGCCTCTTCCCACTCGTTGGTCTGGCGATTCTGCCAGCGCCGGTTGACGGCCACCCCGAAGTTGGCGACCGCTTGGCCGCTCGGGGTGAAGCGCAACTCGGGGTCGCGCGTGATGTTTCCGATGATCGTGACGGTGTTCGTCGCCATAGGGGTGCTCCTCAGTCGTCGGCGGCCACGGCGGCCAAGGTCCGGCGTTCGGCCTCGGCGTCGGGCAGGCGGAAGATCTTGTGTCGGACGACGTCGTCGTGCAGTCGAAGGTAGCGTTCCATCGGCTCGAGCTTGGCCGGATCGGCCGTGAAGTCGAAGACGACATAATAACCCTCGGCCTTGTGGTTGATCAGGTAGGCGAACTTACGCCGACCCCACCGGTCGGTCTTGGTCAGTTCACCACCAGCATCGTTGATCAGGGCCTCGACCCGGTCGACGATCACCTTGTTATCGGCGTCGGCAACATCGGTGTCGATGATGACCATCATTTCGTAGGCGCGGTTCATCTCATACCTCCCTGTGGACCACGGCCCATCGGGCCGATCGGACCCCGGAATCTCCGGGGCCAGGGGATCACGCAAGCGAACGAGCGTAGACCGGGCGCAGGTCAGGTTCCTCATCGACACAGCATGACCGCCGACGGTGGCCCTGTCATTGGGTCGCGGTCACCGGGGACCGACCCTCGGATGGCTCGCCTCAGGAGTCCCCGGGGGTGCCGCCGTAGATCGCCAGCGTTTCCGTCGTCTCAGCCGAGGCGTGATAGGTCTCCGCGTCGGCGGGGAACGCCCCCGAGCGCACGTCGGCCACGTACCCGGCGACGGCACCGGTCAGGTGGTCGTAGCCCTCGGCGTAGCGCCGCACAAACTTCGGTGGGCGCGAGGGGTCGAGGCCGAGCAGGTCGGTGAACACCAACACCTGGCCGTCGGTGCCCGCACCGGCGCCGATACCGATCGTGGGAACGCTGACCGATTCGGTCACCAGGTTGGCGACGACATCGGGGATCCCCTCCAACACGATCGAGAAGCAGCCGGCGTGTTCGAGCGCCTTGGCCTCCTCGACCAGCGCCATGGCGGCGTCGGAGGTCTTGGCCTGCACCCGAAAGCCGCCCATGGCGTGCATCGATTGGGGTGTCAGGCCGAGGTGCCCCATCACCGGGATCTCGGCGTCGACGATGGCATCGATCACCGGTACCCGCTTGGCACCACCTTCCAGCTTGATCGCCTGGGCACCGGCGCGCACCAGCGTGGCGGCGTTGCGGACGGCATCGTGGGGCCCGGTGTGATAGCTCATCCAGGGCAGGTCGCCAACGATCAGCGCGCCGGGCTTGGCCCGTGCGACCGCTGCGGTGTGATGGGCCATGTCGTCGATCGTCACCGTCAGGGTGTCGTCGTAGCCAAGGGCCACCATCGCCAGGGAGTCGCCGACGAGGATCAGATCGACCCCTCCAGCGTCGGCGATGCGGGCCGAGGGCGCGTCGTAGGCGGTCACCATGACCAACGGTTCGGCGCCGTCGCGCACCTTACGGGCGCGGATCTGAGGAACGGTCGGACGATCACTCATGTTTCCTCCTTTGGTCCAGCGCCCGAAGGCTGCCGGCCGGATACCCCACCCTAGTGCGGGTGCGACCTCGGGGGTACCCTCCCCCCGATGAGCACGACGCCTGCCCCCATCACCGAGTGCGAGAACTGCGCCTCGACCGACGTGGACACCGAGCCGGTGCGGCGCGTGTACCTCGATCCCGACGCACCCGACGACCTCGAGGCGGCGAGTGTGGACGACGACATCGAGGCGTGGTGCGCCTCGTGCGTGGCCAACTATCCCCACCTTGGCCAGAGGTAGAGGGAACTAACCGACGTCGGGGGACTCGGCACCATCGGTGCCGGTGGTGGCACCGCCATCGCCGGCCCCGCCATCGGTCGGAGGCTGCTCGGTCCCCTCGGGTGGTGCCGCTGTCGACGGCGGGGCGGTCGGGCCCGACCCTGAAGAACCGGTCGACCCGCCCCCGGTGGTACCACTCGATCCACCGGTGCCCGTCGAGGTTCCGCCGCCGGTCTTGTTGCCGGTTTGAGTGCCGGTCCTCGTGCCGGTCCTGGTGCCGCCGCCTGTCGATGCCGACCCGGTGCCGGAGGTGCCCTTGTCTCGGTCGGGAACCGACGGGACCGGGTTGAACACAGGGACACCCTCGTCGTCGAGCACCAACTCGCCCTTCTCGTCGGTGATCGGGATCCGCTCGAGGGTGGGCCCGACCACGACGTTCGGGCCTCCGTTGGCCGCCGGAAAGTCGCAGCCGGGGTCGTCGTCGGCAATCTGGCTCATCAGGTCGTGCCAGATCCTGGCGGGCACGTTGGAGCCGGTCACCGACTTTTCCCCGTCGACGTTGGTCATGCGCTGCTGACCCTCGGGGTAGCCCATCCACACGACGTTGGCGACGTTGCAGGTGAACCCGGCAAACCATGCGTCGCGGCTGTCCTGGGTCGTACCGGTCTTGCCCGCAGCCTGGGTGTTGGCGAGCGCCGCGTTCTGACCGGAGCCTTGGGCGACCACGCCGCGAAGTGCCGACGACACCGACTTGGCCACCGCCGGGTCCATCACCGATCGCCGGGTGATGTTGCCTTCCCCGCTCGCATCCCACAGTGCGGTTCCGTCGGCGCCATCGATGTGCGACACCAGGAACGGTTCGGTGAAGGTGCCGTCGTTGTCGAAGGTGAGGTAGGCGGCCGCCAGGGCCTCCGGTGACACCTCGCTGGTGCCCAGCACCAGCGACGGGTCGGGGTTGAAGTCGCCCAGGCCCAGGTTGGCGGCCAGCTCGACCACCTTCTCGGGGGTGACCTGCTCCATCATCTGGGCGTAGATCGTGTTGATCGACTTCTTCGTGGCCTCCCGCACCGTCACCCGGCCTGCGTCGACGTAGCCGTAGTTGTCCACGCGCCAGTCGGTGCCGTCGATGTTGGCCTCGGGGACGATGATGCGCGGCGGTCCGTCGAAGGTGCTGTCCAGGTTGTAGCCCTGCTTGATGAACTCGGCGAGCACGATTGGTTTGAACGTCGATCCCGGCTGACGGCCCGAACCGCCGCCCTCGGTGCCCATCGCCAGGTTGACGTTGCTGCGGGCGTAGTCGCGACCACCGACCATCACCCGCACCGCTCCGAGCTTGTCGAGGGTCACCATCGCGCCGTCCGGGTCGCCCGCAGGGTCGGGCAGACGGCCATAGATCGCCGCGTAGGCCTTCTTCTGCCAGTCGGGGTTGATCGTCGTGTAGATGCGGACGCCACCCTCGTTGACCAGGTCGGCCGCGGCGTCGTCGCCGCCGAGCAACTGTTTCGCCTGGGTGCGGGCCTGCGCCAGGATGTACTCGTACCCCACCGCTTTGAGATCGTCGGGGATAGTGAAGTTGCGCGGCGAGTTGCCGTTGGACTCCCCTGCCGAGGGGTCGGTCGTGACGACGAGCAGCTTGGATTCGGTGTCGTAGGTCGACTGCGGGAGGTAGCCCTCCTCGACCATGGCGGCCAACACCGAGTTGCGCACGTTCACCGCTGTCTCTTGATGCTCGGTCGGTTCCGCCCGCGCCGGGTTGCGCACCAGGCCGACCAGAAACGCTGCCTCCGAGGCGGACAGGTCGGCCGCCGGCTTGTCGAAGTACACCCGGGCCGCCGCCTCGATTCCGGTCGCCGAACGCCCGTAGAACGCCTTGTTGAGGTAGTTCTCGAGGATCTTCTCCTTGGGCATGGAGCGCTCGAGCTTCAGCGCCAGCACCGACTCCTGCACCTTGCGCACCAGCGAGCGCTTGTTCTCGAGGTAGGCCAGCTTCACGTACTGCTGGGTGATCGTCGAGCCACCCTGCAAGCTGCCGCCGCCCTTGGAGTTCTGGTACAGGCCGCGGGCGATACCGAACGGGTCGAGGCCCTGGTGCTCGAAGAACTTCCGATCCTCCGACGCAACCACCGCCTGTTTGACCACCAGCGGGATGTCGTCGTAGGCCAACGGAAGGCTCTCGGTGCCCGAGAAGATCTGGCCGGCGGCATTGTCGGCGTCGCACTCGCCGACCGGCACCGACGCATCGCAGATCAACGAGGTGCTCGCCAGCGGGTTCAGCGTCGTTTCGGGCAGTTCCAGCTGGTCGAGCAGGCGCCACACGCCCCCAGCGCCCAGCACGATGACGACCACAGCGGAGTACCAGAGTCGGCGGCTACGCCAGAACAGGCTGCGCTTGGTGGGGGGCGTTTCGGGCATGACCGGACCATTTTGCCCCGTGCGCAGGGCCGACGGGGACCGACCCGTCATCAATGTGCCGTCGGACACTCAGAAACCGGGCCCGGTCACCCTCCCGCAGACGGTTGCCGACGGCGTGAACCCAACAGGTTCACGCCGTCAGCTCAGCTGCGGCACGAGAAAGGTGCGCAGCAGGTGGTTCCACGCACAGGCGGTGCACACTTCGATGACGTAGCACCGGAACTCGCCCTTGCGACGTCCGATCGCCTTGAGTTCCCTGGCCGACGCCACCGCCCGCCCACCCGGCCCGAGCCGTGGACCGAAGACGTAGCGCACCAGGCGCAGGCCGTCGGATGAGGAGCACACCGGGCAGACCCCGTCGGCCGATTCCGAGCAGCCGAGGGCCACCCGCATCAGCTCGCGCTGGGCGTCGCACACCTCGGAGCGCTCGACTTCACCAGCGGCCAGGCTCCGCAGGGTGGACTGCCGCGAGATGCGGTAATCCACCTCACCCGAGGGCGTCGTGCGCCCGGGTAGCTGAGCCCAAAGTTGCTCCATGGGCCGACAACCTACCCGTGGCGACCCCCACCATCGCCCACACCACCGGGGTGCGCGGGTCAGACTGGCAGCGTGTCCAGCCTCGAAAATCGCCCGGCCTTGCGTCGCTCCCGCCGCCATCCCTCCGCCGGCAATCTTGGACCCCGCCCGTTGCTGCTGACCCCTGACGCGCCCGCCCCCGGGCTACCGCCGACCAGCTTTCCCCACGGCCTGAGCCAGCAGACCGACCTGGTCGAGCTCGGCCCCGACCTCGACCACGCCAACCACCAACGCCTGCTCGGCAACCTCAAGGGTCGCCGGGTGCTCGAGCTGGGCATCGGCGGTGGCGCCGGCACCGTCGCCATGGCCCGCGCCGGCGCCCGGGTGATTGCGGTCGAGCCCTCCACCGCCCGGCTGCGGCGCACGCGAGCGCTGGCCGACGAGGCCGAGGTTCGGGTGGAACTCCATCAGGCGGATCTCGCCGACCTGGCGTTCATCCGGGCGGACAGCGTCGACCTGTGCGTGTCGATCTACGCGATGGCCCGGGAGCACGACCTCAGCCGGGTGTTTCGCCAGGTGCACCGGGTGCTGCGGCCCGACGGCGTGTTTCTGGTGTCGCTGCCTCATCCGGTGGCGCACCTCACCGAGCCCGACGACTACGAACGGCCGGTCCTCGCCACCCCGTATCCGTCGGCGGACACGATCAACTGGCGGGTGGCCGGCGAGGTGGGCGAGGTGCTGTTGCACCCGATCTCCGAAGTGTTCACCACCCTGGCCCGCACCAACTTTCGGGTCGATACGCTCGCCGAGCCCTTCCCCGTCCCCGGGTCGGCCAACTCCCAGCACTTTCATCCCGCCCGCCGCTGGCTGCCCGAAACCGTGATCTTCCGGGGCCGCAAGGACGGCGGATAACGCCAAACCCCGAACTCGGGAGCCCGCACGACCGCCAGAGCGCGCTCTGGGCTCCCCACTACGGAAGTATCGGGCCTGGCGTCAGGCGTTCTGGTCGGCCCACCACTTGAGCAGCTCGGCCTCGGCCCGCTCGGGTTCGAGGGGACCCTCGTCGAGGCGCAGCTCCAGCAGGTGGTTGAGTGCACGACCGACCACCGGACCCGGTTCGATGCCGAGCAACTCGATCACCGCCTTGCCGTCGAGATCCGGACGGATGGCGGCCAGCTCCTCCTCGACCGCCAGCACCTCGATCCGCTCCTCGAGCGCGTCCATGCGGCGCGACAGCTCCTGGGCCTTGCGCTGGTTGCGGGTTGTGCAGTCCGAGCGGGTGAGATCGACCAGCCGGTCGAGCAGCGGGCCGGCGTCGCGCACGAAGCGACGCACCGCCGAATCGGTCCAGCCCATCTGGTAGGTGTGGAACCGCAGGTGCAGGTAGACAAGCCGGCTGACGTCGGACACCAGCTCGTTGGAGTACTTCAAGGACCGCATGCGGGCCTTGGTCATGCGGGCCCCGACCACCTCGTGGTGATGAAAGCTCACCTTGCCCGAGGAGAACGATCGGGTGTCCGGCTTGCCCACGTCGTGAAACAGCGCCGCCAGGCGCACGACCAGCTCGGGCTGAGTCTTGGCGACGACCGCGATCGAGTGGGCGAGCACGTCCTTGTGGCGGTGGATCGGGTCCTGCTCGACGCGCAGCGCCGGCAGCTCGGGAAAGAACTGGGCGGCCAGACCGGTGTCGTGAAGAAACCACAGGCCGGGCGAGGGGTCCGGAACGACCACCAGCTTGTTCAGCTCGTCGCGGATGCGTTCGGGGGACACGATCGACAGTCGCTCGGCCATGTCGCGCACCGCCTGGACGACGTCGTCATCGGGCACCAGGTGGTGGGAGGCGATGAAGCGCGCCGCCCGCATCATGCGCAGCGGATCCTCCCCGAAGGACACCTGAGGCCCGGACGGGGTGCGCAGCCGCGAGGCGGCCAGGTCGGCCGCACCGTCGAAGGGGTCGATCAGCTCGGGCGCCGTGCCGGTGACCTCGAGTGCCATCGCGTTGACCGTGAAGTCGCGCCGGGCCAGATCGTCGACGACGTCGGCCGAGAAGGTCACCTCGGGCTTGCGGCTCTCCGGGTGGTACACCTCGGCCCGGTGGGTGGTGATCTCCACGGTCACCCCGGCGGCCATCGCCCCGATGGTGCCGAAGCGTTCGCCCTGGGTCCACAGGGCGTCGGCCCACCCGCCGAGCGTCGCCTTGATCTGCTCGGGCGAGGCGTCGGTCGTGAAGTCGAGGTCCTCGGGCAGGCGGTCGCCGCCCAAGAGCAGGTCGCGCACCGAGCCGCCGACGAGGTACAGGCGATGATCGCGGGCGCTGAAGCGCTCGGCCAGGGGGCGCAGGCTGTCCAGTAAGGACGCCAGTCGGGTCGGGATCACCGCAGCGAGGCTACAAGAGGCTGTCGGGGCTGCAGACAGGCGGGGCCGCAGGGCCTCAGGCCGGCAGGTCGAGGCGGCGGCGCGCCGCGTCGAGGCTGGCGATGACCTCGGCACCCGGGCCGCCCCAGGAGGGCCGGTCGACCGGGGGGAGCCCGGCGTCGGTGATCGTCGAGAGCGTGGCGCGCAACGAATCCCGCAGGGCCTCGAGGTCGTAGCCCCCCTCGAGGAACAGCATGCGCCTGCCGGGCGTCGACCAGCCGAGCAATGCGCCGGTGAGTGCCCCGAAGTCGGCGTCGGTCAACGCCAGCCCGCAAAGGGGGTCGCGCCGGTGGCCGTCGTAGCCCGCCGAGATCAGCACCCACGTGGGGGCAAACGCCTCGATCGCTGCGCCGACCGGGCCCTCGAGCGACGCCAGGTAATGCTCGACGGTGGCACCGCTTGGCAGAGGGATGTTGAGCGTGGTGCCCAGCCCCCGGCCCGCCCCCATCTCCTCGATCCTGCCGGATCCCGGATACTGAGGGAACTCGTGCCAACTCACCATCATCACGTCGTCGCGCCCGTAGAAGATGTCTTGGGTGCCGTTGCCGTGATGGGCATCGAAGTCGGCGATCAGCACCCGCTCGCCGCGCGCTGCCAACGCCGCTGCACTCACGGCCACGTTGTTGAACAGACAGAAGCCCATCGCCGTCGTGGCGGTGGCGTGATGGCCTGGGGGCCGGACCACGCAGAAGGCGGTGTCCAGCTCGGGGGAGGGCGGCCCGGCAGGCTGGGCCGACAGCGTCTCGATCGCGCTCAGCCCAGAGCCCGCTGCGGCGAGCGCTGCTGGCAGCGACGCCGCCACCAGCGGCGTGTCGGCGTCGATCGAGCCGCCTCCCGAGTTGGCCAGCACGCGGATGCGTCCGACGTGCTCGGCACTATGAACCAGCATCAGCTCGGCGTCGGTCGCCGGTCGTGGCTCGATCACCCTCAGGGCGCCCTCAAACTCCGGATCGCGGAGCGCCGCAGCGGTGGCCGTCAGGCGGGCGGCACGCTCCGGGTGCCAACGACCGGTGTCGTGTGCGGCGAAGCGATCGCTGGTGACGACCAGCACCGTCACGGCATGAACCATCGGTTGCGTCGCAGGTGCCTCGGCGATGGCATGTCGATCCTCCCGGGTTCGGGTGCGGTCACCGTAGCGGAGCCAGCACTAACCTCGCGACTGCCATGGCTCGATCCTCCACACTCGCCTGGCGCGGCGAACGCTTTCGGGTGACCCCCTGGCGTGGCGAGGGTGTTGTCGCCCACCTGTCGATCGATGCCCGCGGTGCACACCCCACCACCACGGGCGTGGGTCGATGCGTCGCCGAGGCAACCGAACGAGGCTTCGAGCGCATCTTGACCGCCGCCCTCCACGACGACGATCTCCATCCGTTCGTTCAGCATGGGTTCGAGCCGGTCGAGGAGCTGATCGTGCTCGCCCACGACCTGGCCACCCTGCCGACTGCGCCGACCTACCGGGTGCGCTCGTTTCGTCTCCGCTACCGCAGCGAGGTACTCGCCGTCGACGAGCGCGCCTTCCAGCAATTCTGGCAGCTGGACTCGGCCGGCCTCGATGAGGCCTTCGGGGCGACGCCCCGGGCCCGCGGGCGGCTGGTGAGGGATCACCACTCGGTCATCGCCTACAGCGTGGTCGGACTGTCCGGGTCCGAAGCCTTCATCCAGCGTCTGGCGGTCGACCCGGACCACCAGGGAGTGGGCCTGGGCCGGGCGCTGACCGTCGACGGCCTGGCCTGGGCCAAGTCGCACATGGCCGGGGTGGCCTTCGTCAACACTCAGCGCTCGAACTCCGCCGCCCTCGAGCTGTACGACAAGCTGGGGTTCCAGCGCCGGTCGCGGCCGTTGACCGTGATGGGCCTGTGGCTCGACGATCGCCCCGACGACGCTGCGGCGGGCCGATGAACCTCGGCCCGGCGGTGCCCCGGCCATGCGGCCGACGCCCCCTGATGGCGCGTCTGAAGGTGGGCGTCGGCCTCGCAGTGGGGTTAGGCCTCGGCCTGCTCGCCGGCCCCCTCCCCGCGGCGCAGGCCGGTACCGGGGTAGCCGGGCGCGCCCCCTCCGCGCCACCGCTGCGCATCGTCGACACGTCGACCTTCGTCCCCGCCGACGGGACGTTCAGCTTCGGCGTCGATACCGCCGACCTCCGCCTCACCGACGAGCTGGCCTGGACGGTGCACAGCCTCATCCCCAACACGACCGAAGCGATCGAGTCGGCGCTCGACGGCGAGCCCGGCCCGCCACTCCGATCCGAACAACGAGCCACCATCGCCGAGCTCGGACTGGTCGGCGGTCAAGTGCCCGATTCCACCCCGGGGGACGGTCGCCGCAACGCCACCGTCACCATCCCGGTGCGCTCGAAGGCCGGCGACAGCGACCGGGTCTTCCTGCCCGACGCCGGCATCTATCCGGTCAGCGTCCGACTGCTCCAGGACGGCGACGAGCTCGACACCGTCACGCTGCCACTCATTCGTCTCGGTCGCTCCCCCACCGATCGTCCCCGCCTGGTTCATCTGATTCGCACGATCTCCGGTGGACCCTCGCTACAACTCGACGGCGCCGCCAAGCCCTCGACCGGCGACCTGACCGAGCTGAGAGCGCTGACCGAACAGCTCGCAACCGTGCCCGCCGATGCCGACGCATCGGCGCTGTCGGTGTCGTTGCCGGCCGAACTGCTCGACACCCTGGCCATCGCCGGGTCCCCCGAGGAGGCACAGGTGGTCGACGGGCTGGCGGAAGTGGCCGATCGTGCCACCTGGTTGTCCTCCCCGTATGTGCCCCTCAACCTGGGGGTGTGGGCAGCCGCCGACGTCGCCCAGAATCCGGCGCTGACGATCAGCTACGACGTGGCGCAGCGGCGGCTGTCCGACCTGCTCG
>JACDJB010000240.1_pt1 | contig 67881 bp, 64 predicted proteins | sample 7454121 | NCBI WGS metagenome assembly JACDJB01 (sample SAMN14253290, study PRJNA609438) | sludge metagenome | isolation source: sludge after 25d culture with pyrite | collected 2018-12-20 | reverse complement strand
ATTATATCATAGAAAATTGGAAATGAATATCTGAAGAAAGTATTAACTGAACATTATTTGTTGCCAACAGTATTCTCCTATGGTATAATACTTCAGTGTTCCTTGCTCTGTCATATGGACAGAGCCGATAGTCCATAAGGAGGTGAAATACATGAGAAAATATGAAGCTATGGTAATCTTTTACCCAAACCTGGAAGAAGAAAAGAGAAACTCTCTCTTAGATAGACTGAAAGGTATTATCGAAGCCAGTGGCAAGATAACAACAGCTGACGAATGGGGAATGAGAAAGCTTGCATATCTGATCGATGATTTGTCTGAGGGGTATTATGTACTGCTGAACTTTGAGTCAAACCCTGAAGTTGTTAAAGAATTCGACAGAATTGCAAAGATATCTGAAGGCATTATGAGGCACATGGTCGTTAGAGAGGAAGAATAACCTAAAGGACGGTGGCAGACTTGAATAATGTTTCATTAATAGGAAGACTTACAAGAGATCCTGAACTTAAATACATTCCAAATTCAGGGACACCGGTATCCACGTTCACGATCGCAGTTGATAAAGGTCTTTCAAGAGAGAAAAAACAAGAAATGGAATCAAGAAATCAGCCAACTGCTGATTTCATCAGAATAGTAGTATGGGGAAAGCAGGCTGAAAACTGTGCAAACTATCTGGTAAAGGGAAGGCTTGTTGGAATCCAGGGGAGGATACAGACTGGCAGTTACGACGACAAGGACGGCAAAAGAGTATTTACAACAGATGTAGTTGCAAACAACGTCGAATTTCTCGAATGGGGAGACAACACCAACAAAGGGTCTTCATCGTTTGACAATACCAGTCAGGATTACTCTGAACTAGATGGCTTCCACCCAACCGATAATGATGATATTCCATTCTAATTAAGGAGGGGAAAAGGATGCAAAGAAGGTTCAAACCAAGAAAAAGAGTATGCAGTTTTTGCGCTGACAAATCAACGCATATTGACTATAAAGATGTGAGTAAGCTGAAGAAATACGTTACTGAAAGGGGCAAAATTTTGCCAAGAAGAATTTCAGGGAACTGCTCAAAACATCAAAGAGAATTAACTATAGCGATAAAAAGAGCCAGACAAGTGGCACTTTTACCGTACAGTGCTGACTAAGAGAGGGAAACCTCTCTTTTTTCATGGTTTTATAACACTTTTCTATTCTCTCAAGGTATAGTATAATCAATAGAAAGCACCAAAAATGAGGTGAAGCGCTTGAATGATGACAATAAATGGATGTTACCAATAATTGAGGGAGCAGGGATGCTCGGAGCAATAGTTCTTTTAGGTCTTGCTGCCATGTATTATTTTCCTCTTCTATTATTGATAATTCCACTTGGATTTATAATATACGGAGTAAAACATGGGCTTGTAAACATGTTGACTCTGCTTGCAATTGCAGGTATTATACTGGGACTTGTATCGGATATGACTTCAACCATAGTAATAATAGCTATGTTTGGTCCGCTGTCTGCTGCAATGACAGTCAGCATTCGCAAGAGAAGAAGGCCTTTGGAGGTTCTAGCCACGGGCTCTATTGTGTTTTTTGTAAGTACACTTTTGACATTTGCCGTATTTGGAAATGCATCGGGTACAAGCGTAGTGAAAGAAGCTGAAGAGGCTTTTAAGAATGCCCTGTTTATGCAGCTGCAAATGCTGGAGGGTATGGGCCTTAGCAATCTGGAACTGGATAATGCAAGAACGATGTTAGAAGACGCATATTCATATCTAATCTTAATACTTCCAGCTATACTGATGGTACTCTCGTTCTTCATAAGCTATGTAAACTACCTTTTATCTGTTAAACTTTTGAGAACTTTGGGGATAGGCGTTCTCCCGATGCCATGGTTGCATAAATTTACTGTACCAAATAATTTTGGCCTTGGGATGTTGTTTGTCTTTGTAGGTCTTTTTGTAGTGAAGAAAATGGATCCCTCATATTATGATGTAATATTTCTTAATATTATCGTAATTGTTGGAACAGTATTTGTCATTCAGGGTCTTGCGGTGATTGATTTTTTCCTTTTGAAACTTAAAGTTAATAGTTTTGTAAGAGGAATACTGTTGATCATTTTATTGATATTATCACCAATGCTGACCCTTGTTTCCATAATGGGAGGCGCAGACATCATTCTGGATTTCAGAAAACTCAGAAGGAGAAAATCCCAATAGGAGGATAAACATGAAGGACAAGCTTTATACATGGAATGACGTCAGTATATATCTGGCTGTCATGGGACTGATGGTGCTTATACTTGCTTTGTTTCAGCCAATCGTAGCATTTGTGATGGCTCTGCTTGTAGGGTACTTGGTCTATTATACTTATAGAAAAATTGAAGAGAAAAACAGGGAGCTGGCTAAATATACAGAGGGTCTGTCTCACACGTTTGATTCGGCTGCAAAACATGCCATATTTAACATGCCGTTTCCACTGGTATTTATCGACGATATGGGCGTTGTCACCTGGTATAATACTCCTTTCCTTGAGCTGATTGGCGGAGGAGATGTTCTGGATAGATCAATAAGTGAACTCGTTCCCTCGTTCAACATGACTGAACTCTCTAAGAAAAAGGAAAATGAAGCGTTAAATATTACTTATCAGGACAAGTGTTTTAAGGTCCTTCCCAACTTTATTAATGGCAAAGGTGTATTTTCAAAGGGAAACCTTTCTATGCTTTACTGGGTAGAGGATACAGATTATCAGGAACTGATACAAACGCATCGAGATGAAAAGACTATAATAGCTATTGTCAATGTCGATAATTACGACGATGTCAAAAGCTCTACACCTGATACACACAGGCCGATACTGCTTGCTGAAATAGATAGAATGATAAGTTCGTACTTTGGGCAGCATAATGGGCTCGTTAGAAAATATGAAAACGACAAATACATGATTCTCATCAATCAGGTAGGTCTTGAAGAAGTCAAGAAAATGAGATTTGACCTTCTGGATCAAATACGCGATTTAAGCATGGGGAATACTATTCCAATAACGCTCAGTATCGGGGTTTGCCAGGCTGATAAGGATCTGATTGAATCATATAGAAATGCAAATGCCGCCATAGACATCGCACTAGGGCGTGGTGGAGACCAGGCTGTGGTCAATGAAGGAAGCTCCTTCGATTTTTACGGCGGTAAATCAAAAGCACTCGAAAAGAGAAATAAAGTCAAGGCAAGAGTTATAGGAGATGCTCTTAGGCAGCTTATTGATCAGTCTGAGGTAGTATTTGTAATGGGACATAAAAATCCTGACATGGACTCTGTAGGATCTGCCATTGGTATAATGAGAGCTGTCGAAGACAGAGAGAAAAAAGCTTTCCTCGTACTTAACGGAGAAAATCCATCTATAAAAAATCTTATGGAAAGAATGAGATCCGAGGCACCTGCAATGGCTGAGAACGTCATAACTGGTGATTCTGCAATGGACCTTATCGACGAAAAAGACCTCTTGGTACTCGTGGATAATCATAAGCCAACTCTTACAGAAGCGCCTGAACTTTTGGAGATGACAAATAATGTGGTCGTCATTGACCACCACAGAAGAGGAGCAGAATTTATAAAGGATCCAGTCCTTATATATCTTGAACCATATGCGTCATCTGCATCTGAACTGGTAACAGAAGTTCTCACATATATGAGCGATGAAGTGAATCTGACTAAATTTGAAGCTGAGGCACTTCTTGCAGGAATAATGGTAGATACCAAAAACTTTAGTTTCCAGACAGGAGTAAGGACATTTGAAGCAGCCTCAGTACTAAAGAGAGCTGGAGCAGATACAACAGTAGTAAAACAATTGTTTAGAGATGATTTTAGCACCTTTATCGGTAAAGCAGAAGTAATACAGTCTGCTCAGATAATATTTGATAAGATTGCAGTAGGAAGACTTGAACATACTGAAGAGAATTCGATACTCGTTGCAGCCCAGGCTGCAAATGAATTGTTAAACATCAATAATGTGGAAGCCTCGTTTGTGTTAAGCAAACTGGAAGGGCTAATACACATATCAGGAAGATCTCTTGGTAATATTAGTGTACAGCTGATACTTGAAAAGCTTGGCGGGGGCGGTCATCTGACCAGTGCCGGGGCACAAATTGAGAAAGTATCAATTGATGAGGCAGAGAAACTTTTGATCGACACTATCAGTAAATTTTTAGAGGAAGGTGAAAGAAAATGAAAGTGATACTACTTAAGGACGTCAAGGGGCTTGGAAAAGAAGGCGACCTGGTTAACTCTAAAGATGGATATGCCAGAAACTACCTTCTGCCAAGAAATATTGCAATAGAGGCGACGCCAGAGAACATGAAAAAATGGGAAGAGACAAAGAAAAATGAAGCTGCTCAAAGAGCTAAAGAGCTTGCAGAAGCAAAGGCTTTAAAAGAAAAACTAGAAGCTCTTACTGTACTGGTAAAAGCAAAAGGCGGAAGTGCTGGAAGGCTGTTTGGCTCAATCACATCCCAGGACATAGCACAGGCGCTAAAGGAGCAGTTTTCGATTGAAATTGATAAGAGAAAAATTGAGATGAAAGACAACCTTAAGAACACTGGGATTGCTGAAATTGATATCAGACTTTATCCAGAAGTGTCTGCAAAGGTAAAAGTTAATGTCACTATAGATTAGAGGTGATTATCTTGGATGCTGGTTTGGGCAGAATACCTCCGCATAGCATAGAGGCAGAGCAGTCAGTGCTTGGAGCAATGTTATTAAATAAAGAAGCTATAAATACAGCTCTAGAAGTTATCAGGCCTGAAGACTTTTATAAGGAGGCCAATCAGGAAATATACGAAGCTATGCTCGTGCTCAACAACAGAAATGAGCCTGTAGATTTGATAACTTTAAGTGAAGAATTAAAAAGAAGAGGCTCTCTGGATGCAATAGGAGGCATTGCTTATCTTGCAGATTTATCTGGGGGAATAGCAACTACAGCGAACACCAAGTATTACTGTAATATTGTAGAGGAGAAGTCTACGCTTAGAAAGCTCATTAAATCCAGCGATGAGATAATGGGGCTTGCCTACGAAAATTCTGAAGAAGTTAATGCCATAATCGAAAAGGCAGAGAAAAATATATTCGACATAACACAGGGAGCCCATAAAAAGGGAATAATACCTATTAGCGAAGTGCTGCTTTCAAGTTTTGCACAGATTGAGGAAAGAGCGGCGCATAAGGGGGGGCTTACTGGACTTACCACGGGTTTTGGAGATTTGGACAGAAAACTTTCTGGACTTCAAAAATCTGACCTCGTGCTTCTTGCAGCCAGGCCTTCCATGGGAAAGACAGCTCTTGGCGTAAATATAGCAACTAATGCATCTCTTAGAGGAAATGGCAAAATTGCAATATTTTCACTGGAGATGTCAAAGGAACAGCTGGTACAAAGAATAATCAGTTCTACATCGCATGTAGATTTGCAGAAGATAATAAGCGGCGATCTTTCAGACGATGAGTGGATACAGGTAGTGAATGCGATGGGACCATTGTCTAAGATGGATATATATATAGATGATACCGCAGCAATATCTATGGTTGAAATGAAGGCGAAATGCAGAAGGCTCAAGGTCGAGAAAGGGCTTGACCTTATTGTAGTGGACTATTTGCAGTTGATGCAGATAGACGGAAGAGTTGAGAGCAGACAGCAGGAAATATCTGCGATTTCCAGAGGTCTAAAGGGATTAGCTAAGGAAATGGAGTGCCCCGTACTGGCACTTTCACAGCTATCCAGGGCTCCTGAACTAAGAAGTGACCATAGACCTATACTCTCAGACTTGAGAGAATCTGGAGCAATAGAGCAAGATGCTGACGTAGTAATGTTTCTTTATAGAGACGAATACTACGACAAGGAGTCCGAAAAGAAAAACATTGGCGAAATAATAATCGCCAAGCACAGGAACGGACCAACTGGAACTGTAGAACTGGTGTTCAAGCAGGAGTTTACGAAATTCCTGAACATTGAGAGGTATATAGATACTGACTAATTAAAACGAAAATATATTTTAACACTTTGGGTATCGGATATTTCTGATACCCTTTTAAGGAGGACTTGCGTTGGGATTTGTAGGCAACGGGCTTATCTTCGAGCATCTGAATATGAGAGATGCGTATGACATGAGATCATGGGGAACTCACGACACGATTTTGCTTTCAGATTACAATTTTCCATATATTAATGACGAAGAGATTAAGCAATGGTTTAGGTTTAAGACATTTAATATAAGAAACAGATACTTTTCTGTAAGAGACCAAGAGGACAGATTGGTTGGCTATATAGGCATAAAAGATAGAAACTTCTTCAAAAAGTCTTCTTTTCTTGGAATTGTTTTTGACCCAGATAATATCAACAAAGGTCTGGGTACAAAAGCACTGGAGGCTTTTCTAACGTATTACTTTAATGAGATGAATATGAAAGTGATGTATCTGGAAGTCGCTGAATTTAACGAGAGAGCTATATCCGTATACAGAAAGCTGGGTTTTAGAGCGACTGCATATTATCTTGACATGTTTGCTGACCAATCTGTGGATACATCTAATCCAGAGTTTATCAGCAACAAATCATTCTTTGTAATTGATGGTGAAAAGATATATAATTATACCTACGAAATGAGACTGACTAAAGAGACTTTTTTAGCTAGAGATAAGGAGCTGAATCAGACTGATGGCATTTAACCTTGAGACCACCGATATGGATTTGGGCAATACGCCTATAGAAAATATTTTCATAAATGACTATATGCCCATGGCCAACGGAACTTATGTCAAGGTCTATTTGCTGGGCTATAAATACGCATTTGACAAAGATGCAAAGATTGAACTTACAAATCAGACAATTTCTAAGCATTTGGACATTCCATTGGAAGACGTATTAAGAGCCTGGGATTTTTGGGAATCTAAAGGAATAATTAAGAAAATGGGAACTAACGACATTAATTACGACGTCGAGTTTCTAAATTTGAAACAGCTTTTTATACGAAATAATATAATGCCCAAAGCTGAGATTGTAACCGCTGAAAAAGATAATACATCCTGGTCTGATGACCTAGTGAGCGCTTTGAGAAATCCCGTTATAAATGAAATGTTTAACCGTATAGATGAAACGGTCAGAAGACAAACACAGCCTACCGAAAAGAAGAGGATACTTTCGTGGTTCTACGACTACAATATGGATCCAGATGTAATTGAAAAAGCTTTTCAGTATGGATACGATGTTAGAAATAAGAAGAGTATAAACTACGTTGAGGGCATAGTAAGAAACTGGTATGATATGGGACTAACCACCATGGATGCAGTAATAGAGCAGTTATCAAAAGAAGACCTTAAATACCACAGATATTTAAAAGTGATGAAAGCTGTTGGACTTTCTCATAAGGGAATTAACGACGGAGATATGAAACTCATTACCAAGTGGTTTGATGAATACAATTTTTCGATGGAGCTAGTGCTAAAAGGCTGTGAAGCATCAAGCAAAATTCAGTTTCCTACAATAAATTACATTGATGGAGTCATGAGAGATTGGCATAAAAAAGGAATAAAGACTCTGGAAGATATAGAAATACTTGATAAGCCTGCTGAAAAGAAATCACAGAGGACTGAATATAAACCAAAGAGTAGAATCTCATACAAGACAAAATTCCACAATTTTGAACAAAGGTCGAGCAAGTATTCAGCATCTGAACTGGAGGAGCTGGCCAGAAAGAAACGCGAGGCACACAGAGTGAAGGGGTTAGGTGGAGCTGATGAATAGCAGAACAATAGCTGACATTCAGCTGATTTATGAGAGAAAACGCGATAGAAGTGAAAGGGATCTTCTCAGGCGAAAAAATGAAGTCTATGAGAAGATACCAAAGATTAGAGAAATTGATGATAAAATTAGGGGTATCGGGCTAAAAATGGCGAGAGAAGTTCTTTCAAAGCCTGAGAAAGGTGATGAAATAGCCATTAAAGCTAAAGGAGAGATAGAGGCTCTTAAAATGGAGAAAGCATTCCTGCTTACGGAAGGTAATATCAACGCCGATTACCTTGAGAGACAGTACGAATGCAGCATATGTAACGACACAGGATATCTTGAAGACGGAAAGAGATGCAGGTGTCTTAAGCAGGAAATGGCAAATCGCGCGTATAAAATGTCCAATCTGGGACGTGTTTTAGAAAAAGAGAACTTTTCAAAATTTAATATAAATCTTTTTTCCGAAGAATCTTTTGAAGGGGAAAAACTTACACCTCGTGAAAATATGGCTGATATTGCAGGTTATGCAGAAGGCTTTATCAGCAACTTTGACATAGATAACGGTGAAAATCTTTTATTCTACGGCACTACAGGTCTTGGCAAGACTTTTCTTTGTAACTGCATTGCAAAGGCATTACTAGATAATAATAAAACTGTAGTATATCAAACTGCGTTTACAATCCTTGATATTCTGGAAAGAAGAAGATTCCGCAGGGATGAAAGTGAAGTGACAGATTATGAATATTCTATGTTATTTGAATCAGATTTGCTGATAATCGACGACCTGGGCACAGAAGTTTCGAACTCCTTTACAAATGCAGAAATATTTAATATCGTAAACACTCGACTTTTATCTGGTAAGAAGACGATAATTTCGACGAATCTTACTCCTAATGAAATATCTGAAATCTATACAGACAGAATATTTTCAAGAATATTTGATAAATTTATTCCTCTGAAGTTCTATGGGAAGGACATCAGATGGGAACATTCTATTGAGAGGGGATTATAGATGTCAAGAAAGTCAGTAGGTATTCAGGATTATATTGTCAAAGTACTAAATGGCATGGCATTAGGCTTGTTTTCATCGTTGCTTATAGGGTTAATCATCAAGCAGATAGGGACTTATGCTGGGTTTGCTGCACTGGTTAGCTTTGGGAATGTAGCACAAAGACTAATGGGGCCAGCAATAGGCGTTGGAGTAGCTTACAGTGTTGGGGCACCTCCACTTGGAATCTTTGCAGCGGCAGCAGCAGGAGCAATAGGAGCGGGAAGTATTGTATTTGACGGAGCTGCAGCCACCATAGTTACAGGCGAGCCAGTTGGTGCGTTTGTAGCTGCTCTTTGTGGTGCCGAAATATCTAAGGTTGTATCTGGAAGGACTAAATTTGACATCATTCTCGTGCCGATGGTTACAATTCTAGTCGGAGGTTTTGTGGGAAGTTACATTAGCCCATATATAGCTGCATTTATGAATGGAGTTGGAGCGATAATTAACAGAGCGACTGAGATGCATCCAATACCTATGGGAGTAATAGTGTCTGTTGTCATGGGAATTGTGCTTACACTTCCCATAAGTTCGGCAGCACTCGCTATATCTTTGAATTTATCAGGGCTAGCCGCAGGCGCTGCAACCGTTGGCTGTGCGGCAAACATGATTGGATTTGCGGTTGCTTCATATCGAGAGAACGGCATGGGAGGTTTTGTGGCACAGGGACTTGGAACTTCAATGCTACAAATACCAAATATTGTTAAGAATCCATTTATTTGGTTACCAGCGATAATTGCATCTGCGATTCTAGGGCCAGTGTCAACATTTCTTTTGCAAATGGAAAGTAACTCTTTAGGAGCTGGAATGGGGACCAGTGGACTTGTAGGACAATTTGCGATGATTGAAACTATGGGTGCAACACCATATGTATTTTTACTCATTGCTATGATGCATTTTGTTTTTCCAGGGATAATATCTTTTTCTGTTTCTGAATGGATGAGAAGAAAAGGTTTTATAAGACACGGAGATATGAGATTATAGGGGTGATAAACAATGAAAAAGCCAATAGGAGTTCTTGATTCTGGCATCGGAGGCTTGACTGTCGCGGCTTCGATACAAAAACTTATGCCTTATGAGGACATAGTTTACATCGGAGACAGTAAAAATGTCCCCTATGGCAACAGATCTCAGGAAGAGATTTTTGACCTTACTATGGGTATGTTTGATTTCTTACAAAAGAGAGACGTAAAGATGGTTGCCATAGCGTGTAATACAATATCTACAATAAACCATTTTTTTGAGGGCAAATTTGAATTCCCAATACTTGATATAGTTACGCCAACAGTATTCCACCTAGACAAAATGGGCGTCAAGAGAGTTGCAATTTTTGCTACAGAATTTACTATAAAGACTGGGGCATATGAAAGGCTATTACGAGATAAAAACCCTGATATAGAAGTATTTAATGAAAGTAGCAAGACACTGGCAACCCTGATAGACAATGGAGATTTTGACAGCAATGAAACCTATGATACTGTAAAAAGGCATTTAGACAGCATAAAGGATATGGGTGAAATATACAATTTAATATTAGCATGTACTCACTATCCGATAGTTGAAGATGTATTTTTAGATATTGATCCGTCTTTGAACTACATAAATCCAGGGTTCCAGCAAGCAAAAGAGATAAGGGCAATGCTTAATGGGACGGGCTCTTTAGATAGAAGTGGAAATGGCAGTGTAAAAATCTATACGACAGGTGATACCAGCACATACGAGAAAACGGTAAATAGATTGGGAATGAAGAGAATTGACAATATCAGCTCTGTTAACCTAGGAGTATACGCTAAGACGAGCTATTGACATAACAGCACGATGTGCTATAATTGACTTTAATTAAATATTGCAAAGAAGGGAAATAGTAAACAGTAATACCTTTAAGAGAGTCGGTGTATGGTGCAAACCGATAGGATCAGCTGTCGAATCCAACCCTGAGCAATAGTGATTCGAGTGGACCGAAATATCGGTCAACTAGGGTGGCAACGCGGGAATTATCCCGTCCCTAATATTTTGGGGACGGGAATTTTATTTTTTTAGGAGGGATGACATGTTAGATATTAAGCGCATAAGAATGGATACAGAAGGCGTAAAGAAAGCATTGGCAAAAAGACACGGCGATTACCCCATCGAGAAACTAATAAAGCTCGATGAGGAAAGAAGAGCAGTTCTTGTTAAGGCTGAGGATATGAAAGCCGAGCAGAACAAAGTCTCAAAAGACATACCCAGACTTAAAAAAGAAGGAAAAGATGTATCTGATATATTTGAAAGAATGAAAGAGTTATCAGATGAAATCGGAGTTCTGGATAACAAAGTCAGGGATATAGATGACGAGATAAAGAATTTACTTCTTCAGATACCAAATACGCCACACGAAACTGTCGTTGAAGGTTTAACTGATGAAGACAATGTTGAAATGAGAAAATGGGGAGAACCAAGAGAATTTGACTTCGAGCCAAAGGCACACTGGGACATAGGTACAGACTTGCATGTACTGGATTTTGACCGAGCAGTGAAGATATCTGGTACTAGATTTAGTATCTTCAGGGGCAAGGGAGCTAGGTTGGAAAGGGCGATTATTAACTTCATGCTGGATCTTCATACAAATGACCACGGATATGTTGAAATGGCTACTCCTTACATGGTCAACAGGGATAGTATGATAGGAACAGGACAGCTACCAAAGTTTGAAGAAGACATGTTTCACGTGCCCGCAAAGGACTTTTTCCTGGTTCCAACTGCAGAAGTCCCTCTTACAAATTTACTGAGGGATGAAATAGTTAAAGAAGAAGAGCTGCCTGTATATTATACAGCATACACTCCTTGTTTTAGAGCAGAAGCTGGATCAGCTGGCAGAGACACCAGGGGGCTTATAAGAAATCATCAGTTTGACAAAGTTGAACTGGTTAAGTTTGCTCATCCAGAAACTTCGTATGAAGAGCTTGAAAAACTGACAGCAAATGCGGAAGAAGTTCTTAAACTGTTGAAGATACCTTACAGAGTCGTGATGCTCAGTACAGGAGATCTTGGATTCTCATCAGCGAAGACATATGATATAGAAGTATGGATGCCAAGTTACGGAAGGTACGTTGAAATTTCAAGTTGTAGTAACTTTGAAGATTTCCAGGCAAGAAGAGCGAACTTGAGGTTCAGAAATGAAAAGACTGGAAAAGTGGAATATCTCCATACGCTAAACGGATCAGGACTTGCTGTAGGCAGAACTTTTGCTGCAATTTTGGAAAACTATCAGGAGAAGGATGGAACTGTCACAATACCAGAAGCGTTGAAAAAATACATGGGAAACATTGAAAAACTAGATTAAAAGAGCCCCAAAATGGCGAAATTATCAAATATTTGCGCAATTCAAGAAATTTAAAGTGGAATAAAGTGGGTTATTGAGTTATAATAGAACCATGATATAATCCGTTAAAGGGTTAGTTCAAAATCTGCATTAAATCTAAAGGGGGATTAAGATGAACAAAAAGTTTTTATCGTTAATGATGATCTTCGTACTTACAGCTTCATTGTTGATTGGTTGTACACCTAAGGCTCCAGAAGCTCCACCAGTACAAGAGCCGGGCGAAACACCAGCAGAAACTCCAGCTGAAACTCCAGCACCACCAGCTCAAAACGTATTTATTTCAGTTGCAACTGGCGGAACAGGCGGAACCTATTATCCACTTGGCGGAGCTATGGCAAAGATATTCAATGAGAATATCCCAGGAGTAACAGCTAACGCTCAGTCAACAGGAGCATCCGTTGAGAACGTAAACCTCGTATCAGACGGAGAGGCAGAAGTAGGATTTGTTCAAAATGACGTCACCTATTATGCCTGGACTGGAACAGAGAGCTTCGAAGGAAAAGACAAAGTTACTAACATCAGAGGAATGGCAATGCTTTATCCTGAAGTTACTCAAGTTATAGCAACTGCAGAATCAGGAATTAAGAACATTGCAGATCTAAAAGGAAAGAAAGTAGCAGTAGGAGCACCTGGATCAGGTACAGAAGTTAACGCAAGACAAATGCTTGCAGAATACGGTTTAACTTACAGTGACCTTGCAAAAGCTGACTACCTATCATTTAACGAAGCAGCTGATCAATTGAAGAACAAACAAGTTGACGCAGCATTCGTAACAGGAGCTATCCCAACATCAGCAGTTACAGAAGTTACTCAGACCGCTGACATTGTAGTTGTAGAAATTGACTCCGACAAGATTGCAGCTCTTAATGAGCAGTATCCATTCTACGCTGAAGTGGTAATACCTGCAGGAAGCTATAGAGGGCAAGACCATGATGTAATAGCTGCAGCAGTTATGGCAATGCTTATAGTACCTGAAGATCTTAGTGATGATTTGGTTTACCAAATGACTAAGAGCATTTTCGAACAAAGACAGGTTATTATCGATACTCACGCAAAAGGAAATGACATTCAGTTAGAAACAGCACTGCTTGGAATGCCAATTGACGTTCACCCAGGCGCTCAAAAATACTATGATGAGATGGGAATAAAATAAAAAGTGCACAATAGGATCTTTAAGAAAGGTACTGGTGGCTCCAGTACCTTTCCACTATTCTTCAAAATTATTGCTGCAGTCGCAATCATAGCATTTACGTTATCTAATATTTATAAAATCGACACTCTTTTTGTCTCTGACATGAGGACATCTGAATACGTTAAAGCATGGAGAGCTAAAGAGGGATCTGAATTTACAATTAAATATACACACTCAGTTGAACTGACACCTGTTTGGGAGGTATATGAAATTAGAGAGGGGAAAATCATCCTAAAGGAAACCGTATTCCAGTCATTTGGTGCAGGGCTTCCTTCTACGTCGCCATATGAATTTGATATTGTCGACGATGGATTTAGATTAAGCGACATAAACCTTGAAATGACCGATTTAATATACAGAGTTGGAAAAGTTAGAGCCAACCATCAGATAATTATTGGAGGAAATGAGTATCCTTTTTTGGATTTTGCAAAACCTGAAGAAGGACTTAAATTTGAAACTAAACAGATGTCTTACTTTGAATTTATCACTAAGGAGGGTTTTAAATGACAGAAAAAGACTTAAAAGTCGATGATGACAAAGAAACCCTGGTGGACAAAGAAGGTCTTGATGTTGATCAGTTGATGGAGGAGTTTGATAAAGACACCTCAAAGCTGAGAAAATTGGGCGGTCCAGTGGGCTTGTTTGTTACTGTCCTAGCTATTGCAATGTCATTATTTCATTTATACACTGCGGGCTTTGGAACTTTACTTTCTTTTAAACAAAGGTCCCTACATATAATATTTGCCTTTGTTCTTGGGTTTTTACTTTTCCCAGCAACTAAGAAATCGAATAAGAACAAAGCTTCAATATTGGATTTTGTGTTTGCAGGACTAGTGCTCGTAGTATTTGGGTATATTTTCTTCTTCACCGAGACAGTAATGTTAAAAGGTGGGAAAGCTGAAACTCTAGATCTTATTCTGGGAGGTCTTGCGATACTTCTTACGCTTGAAGTAACGAGGAGAGTTGTTGGGCCAGAGCTTCCTATAGTAGCCATGCTATTTTTGGCCTATGCAGCTTTTGGACCAAATATGCCAGGGCTTCTTGCACATAGAGGTTTTTCATACTCCAGAATTATTGCACACATGTACATGAGTCTTGAAGGGATAATGGGTATACCGCTCGGTGTATCAGCAACCTTTGTATTTATGTTCATATTATTTGGGTCGATACTGGATAAGACCGGTGTTGGAAAGTTCTTTATCGACCTTGCATTTGGACTTACAGGCCATTTGAAGAGTGGTCCTGCAATGACAGCAGTTGTTGCCAGTGGATTTATGGGATCTATCTCAGGAAGCTCTGTAGCCAATACAGTTACTACTGGAGCATTTACAATTCCACTTATGAAGAAGACGGGATACAAACCGTATTTTGCAGGTGCAGTTGAAGCTGCTGCTTCGACAGGCGGGCAGATAATGCCTCCTGTTATGGGAGCTGCTGCATTTATTATGGCTGAATTTACAAGTATACCTTATGTTCATATTATAATTGCGGCTGCTATACCAGCAATTCTTTATTACTTTGCAGTTGGAATAATGGTTCACCTTGAAGCTTCAAAATTGGGGCTTAAAGGACTACCACGTGAACAGCTTCCAAAAGTAGGAAACTTAATGGTGAAAAAAGGATACCTTTTAGTACCGTTGGTAGTTATAGTATACTATTTAATCGCAGGGAACACTCCGACTCTGGCAGCCTTCAAAGCGATCATTATCAGTATTGTGATTGCAATAATTGCCGCACTTATTAAAAGAGATGGCTCATTTACATGGAGAGACTTTTTAGGAGCACTTGAAGCCGGAGCAAAAGGCGCAGTAGGCGTAGCATGTGCCTGTGCTGCAGCAGGAATGATAGTTGGAGTAGTAACTCTTACAGGCTTAGGTTTAAGAATAGCTGAAGTTATTGTAACACTTGCACAAGGCAAGCTCTTACTTACATTGTTCTTCACAATGATAGCTTCTATTATCCTTGGCATGGGACTTCCAACTACAGCGAAATACATCGTTCTTGCAACTATGGCTGTACCTGCTCTAATCAAACTTGAAGTAAACTTGATGGCAGCTCACTTGTTTATACTATACTTTGGAGTTGTCGCTGACATAACGCCACCGGTCGCACTAGCGGCTTATGCAGGCGCCGGTATAGCGGGCGCCAACTCAATGAAAACAGGATTCCAGGCGGTCAAGCTCGCGCTCGCTGCATTTATAGTGCCGTATATATTTGCGGTAGATCCGGCACTAATAATGGTTAAGAGTGTAGGAGAAGGTGGAGTTGTTGAATTTCTACCACTGTTAAATGCACTTCCTGTAGCAATAACGGCAATAATTGGAATATTATGTCTGGCAGCTGCAGTCGAAGGGTATTTGGTCAAAAAGACAAATATCGTCGAAAGAATACTATTGGCAGTTGCCGCACTAATGCTTTTGAAACCAGGTCTTCCATCGGACGCATTTGGAATTGCAGTTCTTGGAGGAACATATCTACTTCAAAAGACATCAATGAAAAAAGCACAACAAGTATAACTTATAAATAAAATCCACATTCTTAACAGGATGTGGATTTTTGTTGCCTAAATACCATCAGGGGGTATAAGTGATGTAGTGAAAAATAGAGAGGATGAATGAATTGGAACTATACCTTGAAAAGAGAACGAACAAGGGCTTTGCTGAGGCATTTAGTGCATTGGAAGAGGCTTTGAAAGAAAGGCAGTTTGGCGTGCTTTGGCACTTAAACTTCAAAGATAAGTTTGCAGAAAAGGGGATTGAGTACGGAAAAGATCATATGATTCTTGAAGTCTGCAACCCAAAGATTGCTGTGCAAATACTAAACTCTAAACCTGATATGGCATATTTTCTCCCATGTAAAATGATGATAAGGGACGATGGGGATTCCGTAGTCATTGGAATGATAAAGCCGGTATCACTTGTAGATATAATGGTCTACGATGACATCAAAGAAGCTGCTCTTATGGTTGAGAATACTCTGTGGGAAGCAATAGAGGCCGCTGTTTAGGCCTCGTTTTCTTTGGATTTAATTGACAAAAGAGTTTAAAAATAATATAATAAATTCTGTGACTTGCACCCGTAGCTCAGAAGGATAGAGCAGTGCCCTCCTAAGGCATGTGCGGGGGTTCGACTCCTCTCGGGTGCACCATTTTTTTAAGGTGATTAAAATGGATGAGTTTTACATGAAAAAAGCGATTGAAATAGCCGACACAAGCACCTACGAGGTTCCCGTAGGTGCTATTATTGTTAGAGATGGAGAAATAATCGGAAGAGGCTGGAATAGCAGAGAAACTGATAAAGATCCAACAGCTCATGCAGAAATTATGGCTATAAAAGAAGCTGCCAAAGTTTTGGGTGGTTGGAGGCTTATTGGCTGCACCATGTATGTAACGCTAGAACCCTGTGCCATGTGTGCAGGAGCAATAGTAAATGCCCGTATCCCAAGACTTGTTATAGGAGCATCAGATCCGAGGTTTGGATGCTGTGGTTCGTTGATGGATCTTGTAAGAAATCCCAGTTTTAATCACCAGGTTGAATTAACTACTGGAGTTCTTGAAGACCAGTGTTCAGCCTTATTATCTAATTTTTTTAAGAGAATCCGTGAATCAGATAAAAATAATGTATAATGAAACTATAATCTAAAATGGAGGGATTTTAATGAGGTATATTGATCTTAGAAGTGATACCGTAACAATGCCTACAGAGAAGATGAGAAGAGTGATGGCAGAAGCACCAGTGGGGGATGACGTATATGGTGATGACCCAACAATGAACAGATTGGAAGAACTGGCGGCAAAGATGGCCGGCAAAGAAGCTGCTATGTTCGTACCTTCAGGTACCATGGGAAACCAGGTGTCGATAATGACTCACACCTCTTATGGTGATGAAATAATTGTAGGCGCGAATTCTCACATCGTAGTGCACGAAGTTGGTGCAGCGGCAAGGCTATCAGGAGTTAGCTATGCCATTGTAGATAATCCAGACGACAGAATATATGCTGAAGACGTATTAAGAAAAATTAGAACCGATGATATCCATCACCCTACAACCAGCCTTTTGTGCATGGAAAATGCTCTTGCCAATGGGACTGTAGTACAACTGGATATACTTAAAGGTGCTTATGATGTAGCAAAATCAAAAGGCTTATCCGTGCATATGGACGGAGCAAGGCTATTTAATGCAGCGGTTGCACTTGGCGTAGATGCATCTGAGATAACAAAATATACAGATTCAGTAATGTTCTGCCTGTCGAAGGGACTCTGTGCTCCAGTAGGGTCAATTGTTGCAGGTTCAAAAGACTTCATTAATAGAGCGAGAAAGAACAGAAAACTTCTTGGCGGTGGAATGAGACAGGCAGGAGTTCTTGCAGCAGCAGGGATAGTAGCTCTTGAAGACATGTCTAAGAGACTTCCTGAAGATCACGATAATGCTTTGTATATGGCAGAAAGACTGAAAGAGATGCCTGAAATTTCATTTGATCCTGAGAGCGTTCAAATAAATATGGTGTATTTTGACATCGTCAAGGAAGGCTTTGACGCTTCAGATTTTGAAGAGTATTTGTTAGAAAATGGAGTTAAAATTAATAACGACTGGCCTTTAGAATTTAGATTTGTTGCTCACAATGATATATCAATAGAAGATATAGATAAAGTAATTGAACTTATGAAGGAGTATTTTGCAAGGGGCTAAGAACTTAATAGCTAATTGCAAAGTAGCCTAAATCCGTGTATAATATCCCTTGTACGGATTTGGAGAAGTACCCAAGTGGCTGAAGGGTCCGCTCTCGAAATAAAAGGTTGTATTTGGAACTAAATACCTTTAAAACCTTGATATAATAGGGTTTGTGGAGTTTTGAAAACTGAAATTTATGCTTAGTTCTCTCCATCAGTTCTCTCCAATTTCCAGAGAATTTCTGAGGGCTGATGTTTAGAAAAATATTGGAGAAGTACCCAAGTGGCTGAAGGGTCCGCTCTCGAAAAGCGGTAGGACGGCATAGAAAGCCGTCGCGAGGGTTCAAATCCCTCCTTCTCCGCCAGAATTCAACGATTTTCCTCTGCCAAGGAAGGTCGTTTTTTCTTTTATACAGATACAATCTCCTGAGCACTTTCTTTACCCACATTTTCCTTATCTACAAATACTCCAAGGCTTAAACCTTCAACCATTGCCTGTGCTGATGAAATTTTCGAGCTATAATCAAGGTGGGCGTAGATATTTGCTGTTGTTGAAAAATCACTGTGTCCTAACCAATCTTGAATTTGTTTCATTGGAACATTGTTAGCTAAAAGCAAGCTAGCGCAGCTGTGCCTAAGATCATGAAAGCGGATTCTTCGCATACCGTACTCTTCTAATATTCTGGGAAAGGTTGATGTAATATAACCAGGTCTTATTCTTTCGCCGATTTCATTTACACATACATACCCAAGATATTCAGTGTTATAGGAATTGCCACATAATTTACGATTGAATTCTTGTTCTTCTTTTATGGATAATAACTTTTCTTTAATAAATGGTATTAGAGGAAGAGACCTCATACTTGACTTTGTTTTTGTAGTATCTGATGCATGAATAACATGTTTGCCATCAAGGTTAAAGGTAACGACAGTGTGATTGATAACAAAAACATCGTTTTTAAAGTCAATCGATTCCCATCTCAGACCAACTATTTCACTTCGCCTTAATCCATAAAAAGCACCAAAAAGAACCGGTATCTCTATTTTCGTTCCCTTGGTTATTTCAAAAAGCTGGTTAACTTCCTCACTAGCATAAAAGCTGCCTACGAATCTGTCTTGCCTGGGCCTTTCTACCTTAGAAGCCGGATTAACAGGTATCAGGTCAATCTTAACTGCATACTTTAAAGCTTTATGAATGATGGCATGATAGTGAATTACTGTACTGGCCTTTACTCTGCGGAGCTGGTTTGTGTAAAAGTCCTGAATATCTTTGGGCTTTAAGTCTCGTAGCTTAATATCCTTTTTTCTAAAGTAGGGTATAATACTTGCATTCAATAAACTAATATATGTTGCATAGGTATTAATTTGAATAGTGCTTTTTGCAATCTCTACCCACTGCTCTAAATAAGCATGAAAAGATTGATCTTCTGTGGGTACAGGTAGCTCAACAACGAATTCCTTTCTTGCCTGATGCAATAGATCCAGGGCTCTTTTCTTATTACCCTTTACAGGTAAACCTGTAGTTAGCCATTTGCTTTTTCTCTTTCCTTCATGATCCTTATAACTTAATACAATATAGAAGTAGCCTTTCTTTTCTTGCAGGTGACCTGCTACCATAATAAAAACCTCCTTTGATTGTAGCTTTAGAAATTACCTGCCGTTGATAAAAATACCATATCATGGGCAGATTTATTTTTGCAAGGATACGGAGGCTTACATAGCAGGTTGTTCTTCTATCATTCTCAAAAAGGAAATTATGTGGACTTTAGGTATCCTATAAGTGCGACCAATTTTCAAAGAATTGATTTTACCGGCTTTTAATATTTTGTATCCAGTCTTGGTGCTTACACCCAAGATTTCACACATTTGGTTTATATCTAAAACATCGGGATATTCTTTTAGCATTATGCTATATGCATCTTTCCCAGATAAAGTGTTGTTCATGGAAATTCTCCTTTCATTTTATTTATAAGAGGCAGCCATACTAAAAATGCGCAACCTATATCTGTGATTAAAAAAGTATGGCTGCCAATTTATTTAAACTATCTCCTGGATAACAGGACAAGCGTTGGCTACACGCTTCATAGGAGTCTCACCTCCCCCCATTCTGATGGCGGGCCGTACTCATTGCCTGGGACGGTTTTATCACGCTCGGACTGTGACTGTACGGAAGTATCATTATCTATTGTATAAGGTCTTGGCCGACTGATTTGCCACAACCAGCTGGCAGCATTGGTGTGTATCGCTATCTCCATAAAAAGAAGGTCAAGGCGCACCTGCTGCCGGGCTTTTCCTTCTGGCTTATACAATAAAAGTATCCGGTTATCCTTTATTAAGTTGTCAAAGATCAGTTTTTAAGAGAAGATAAAGAACCCTCTCATAAGCCATGAGAATTAAAGGGACTTTTTAAACCCTATAAGTCAAAATTCTTTAATTCCTTTTCCAATGCTTTCAATCCCAGGGAGATTGACTTGCATATTGCCATTACGCTGACACCTTCTGCTCTGGCAATCTCTGACTTACTCATACCAAGAAAGAAATGAGCATAAATTCTTTTAGCCTGGATAGCTGGCAGTTTTGCAATAGCTGAGTGCAATTCTTTGTTGGATAGCTTTCGCTCATAAATCTCATAGGGAGACATTGAAACAAATATAGCGTCATGCTCAATACCATCTTCTCTGTCTAAGGAATAGTGAGCCCTATTCCAATACACCTTGCGTCGATAATTTTGTTCCTTGCGTTTAGATTCTTCAAAGACTTCAGCTATTTCATCATCGACTAAAACGAAACAATCATCTTTATAAAACGGGTAAAAATCCCGTAGGTTTATTTTTTTCATTTTTATTCTCCTTCTTGTTTTTTTGCTTATTTGCGTTGAACAAGAAGGAGTTGGCGGACTACGGCATTTTAGAGAAATAAAGCCGTAAAAATTATTGATTTGCATAACAGGCTCCTTTTGCTGGGAGCCTGTAAGTCATAGCACCGTCAAAAAATGATTACTGAATAAAAAAGGCCGGATGATCCTCTTTGATTGAGTAATCATCCGGCGGTGGTAGCTCAGTAAATCGGCTCCGGTGCTCGGTATAGATTTATATTTTATTGTTCAATAGGCACTTGTGCGATGGTCGCTACTTTAAGTAGTGCGCCGGTGCTCCATAGTTGGCTATTGTGTTATTTTTACTCTGCTACAATTGGTATAGTAGCTACTTTGCTGCACATCTCACATTTAATGGTGACTATACCTACGCTATCAGTGGTAGTATCGAATAGTCTTTTCCCACAATGTGGGCAATTGACAGCTTTATAATCTTCACTGAAAGCATCTTTATCAGCACCAAGTACAATATCGCTGGTCCGCTTACAACTTGCTTTATGTGGGCAGGCTTTAGAATTATTGCATTTAATTTTTATCCTTATTCTTGATCCGTCTATGGCATCAAATAACCTTCTTTTTTTACTACATTTTACTTGTAGATTCTTCACTCAATATCCCTCCTGTATAAGGCATATATGTTTTGCCAGGTTCTTTGTGAGAATATTGATTTCTTATACACATACTGCCTTTCTGTACTTTCTTAAGATAATGCTATGATGCCTTAATACATTTCACGGGGCACTGAAAATTAAGGCACGATATACACTTAAGCTTTAGTTGACAGATGAAGTTTTGTTCCGTATAATGTAGTTAACTTCATCTCGTAAATAGATATTAGCAGACAGATGAAGAATAGTCAATATATAAATGAAGTTGTTGAAGAGATATTCATAACAGGAGGCAATATAATGAAAACTTTTTCTGAAAAGGTCAAGGAAGCTAGAGAGGAACTAAAGCTCAACCAGCAACAGCTGGGAGACCTTGTCGGTGTTTCAAAACGCTCGATTGCGGCTTATGAAACCACTGATACAAAGCCTCGTGGAAATACTGCTCGTAAGCTGGCAGCTGCTCTCCAGGTTTCAGTAGATTATCTATTAAATGATAAAATACTGGATCCCAAATATGGAATTGAAAAAGCCCCCTATGTTGAAGAAACAAGGGAGCGATTAGGCTCAAAGGCTGCAAAGGAAATGGACGCATTGTTAGAAAAGAATATGGCTCTGTTTGCCGGTGGTGAATTGGATCAGGAAGCCAAGGATGATTTCTTTGAAGCAGTGATGAAGGCTTACCTTAAGTGTAAGGATGAGGCTAAGAAAACTTATGGAAGAAAGAAAAGAAGTGATTAAGGCTAAGTTCATTTGTAGGTGATGATATGTCTATAGATTATATTTGTCGGGAAGTATCCCGTATAATGCGCAAGTATGATGAGTCAGATCCCTGGGAATTGGCAGCTGCTATGGGTATTATTGTTTCTAGAGTACCCATGGGGGAAAAGTCTAATTCCTGTAAGGGCTTTTTTCTGTACCAATCAAGAATAAAACATATTACTATAAACAGTGATTTATCTGAGATAGTACAGAGAATCATTCTTTCCCATGAGCTAGGCCATGCCATCCTTCATCTTAAAGCAGCAAAGATGAGGGCCTTTCATGACTTTTCACTGTACGATAGTACTTCACAAATGGAATATGAAGCTAATTTGTTTGCAGCTGAATATTTGCTTGATGATGAACTGGTTGCTGATAGACTAACAGAAGATACCTTTTTCTTTTCTGTCGCTAAAGAGCTCAATGTTCCGCCGGAATTGCTGGATTTTAAATTTCGTATATTGAAGCGTAAGGGCTGGCTGATTGAGTCTCCTATTCTATCAAATAGCGATTTTTTGAAAAAGATACCTAATGAGTGAAATTACTTTCGGATGCTTATCTATACCTGACTATGACTATATTATGTTAATAAAGGGGGAATTATTTTGAAGTATAATATTGATTTAGAAAGTTTAACCATACATGAATATAAGGATCTGCTTAAACAACAAAATCTCTTACCGGGACGTAGAATTCTGTGGCAAGATATTGAAGAAAACTTTGCATTGTTTGATAGACAAGGGATTAAGTCTATTGCAGAGTTGAAGAAAATAATAGCAAATCCAAAGAAACTTTCAGCTTTTGCAAGTGAAAGTGGAATCTCAGAGGAATATCTGGTTATATTGAAGCGTGAAATCGGTAGTTTAGAGAAAAAACCTGTTTCTCTTTCAGATTTTCCAGGTATTGATGGTTCATTACTTGATAAATTAAGTGAATCAGGACTTAGAACATCGAAAGATTATTGGAATCAAAAACAGGACTTTACAGACGAATTATTTTGTCTTTGTGACCTTGTGCGTATAAATGGAGTTGGTCCCCTAGCAGCAAGGGCTTTTTATGAAGCTGGATACAAATCTGCCTTGGAAATTTCAGAAGCTGATCCACAAGAGATGCTTGAGAAGGTGTCCGAAGTAAACGAAATTCATAATTACTATAAGGCTAGATTAGGGGTTAAAGACATGCTATTTTGTAAGGATTTCGCCTTATTACTTAATAAATATTCTGTCTGATATATTTATAATTCTTCTATTTATCAACAGAGAGATTTTTTGGAAGATGGAGGGGAACTATGAACTGGGAACCATGGACTGGTTGTTATAAAACAAGTGTTGGGTGTGATAATTGCTACTTTTACGGACCCCATGCAAAGCGCTATGGACAAAATACGATTATAAAAACAGATAAATTTGATTGGCCTATAAGAAAAAATGCTAAAGGTGAATATGCCCTAAAAGGAAATAAAATTCTTCCCACCTGCTTTGCTACTGATTTTTTCCTTCCTGAAGCAGATGAATGGCGAAAAGAAGCATGGGCCATGATTAAGGAAAGGCAAGATATTGAATTTTTGATTTTGACAAAACGAATTGATCGCTTCCTTATTTCACTTCCAGCTGATTGGGGAGAAGGATATGACAATGTAAATATTGGTTGTACAGTTGAAAATCAAAAACTTGCTGATTACAGGCTCCCCTTATTTTTATCTTATCCCATAAGACATCGGTTTATTGCCTGCTCACCACTTTTAGAAAGTATAGATTTATCCCCTTATTTAGATGGTATTGAACATGTTACAGTAGCCGGCGAAACAGGCAGAGATGCTAGAATATGTGACTATGATTGGGTGCTGGATATTCGCCGGCAATGCATAGAAGCAGATATTACTTTTTGGTACAAGTCTACGGGGTCACTTTTTAAGCACAAGGGAATAATACAAAAGATAAATCCATACAAGCAGGCAAGTCTAGCCAAGGAACTTGATATTAACATACTAAATGGTAAGAAGCTATTTTAAATAGCAGGAACCTTTATAAATGATCTTATGAATGAGATGGGAGATGGTGGAATGTCAAATACTAGAAAGCTAATAGATGGGCTAATGAATCATGATGATAAAATAGCATATGAATACTTGAAAGTACTAGAAAAAAAAAGCGTATGTTCTTCCGAGGTTTACTCCTTCTTTGATAACTTTGCGGAAATGCTTGAAAGTGAAAATTCTTATATAAGAACAAGAGGATTCCTTCTTATTGCAGCCAACACGAAATGGGATGTAGATAATAAAATTGATGAGATAATCGATAAGTTATTAGAATGTATTAGTGATGAAAAACCAATAACTGCAAGGCAATGTATTAAGGTTCTGCCAGCCATTATAAAATATAAGCCTGGTTTAAAAGACTGCGTAGTAAAAGCACTAGAAAATCCAGACTTATTTAGATATAAAGAAAGTATGCGGTCTCTCATAGTTAGAGATATTAAAAACACCTTAAATGAGATAGATGATTTATAACATAAATTATTACATTTATAGCAAAGCACTTTTTATAGCTGTTAAATATGTATAATTAGTACTAAATTGAATATAGTGAAATCAAAGGAACTAAATAAATTGTTTGATTATCTTTATAGTTAGCGATGATGAATTTATATTGAGTTAAGCCATAATTTAACCTTAAGCCAACGGATTTTTATCTGATTGGCTTTTTTGTTGTTAAAGTCCATAATCATCTTTTAATATACGATATCGCAAACTTTTAATTGTATTTACACATCAAATATAATATAATTATTTTATGCTAGCATTTGGGTTATTAACTACTCAGAGGTGAAAGAAAATGGTCATTAGTTATAAAAAACTTTGGAAACTTCTTATTGATCGGGAATTAAAGAAAAAGGATCTAAGAGAAATGGCAGGCATCAGCCCTTCCACTATTGCTAAACTTGGACGGAATGAGAATGTAAATACTGAGATTCTCATTAAAATCTGTCAAGCTTTAGGCTGTGATATTTGCGACATTATGGAGATTGTAGAAAGTAAAGCAGTCGATGAAGACTCTACAGAAAATGAACTAGAATCATCATCATGATTAGAAGTTTTGCTGTTATGAAAAATAAATTATCTATAAAAAGAAGATTTTAGGTAAAAGCAAAGGTTCAACTAATATCGATTAAATTAGAGAGGATGAAAACTATGCGTACGATTAATGACATGCTAAAGCCAAGAGAAAATGTATTTTCTGATACCACTCGAGAGGATGTTCTAAATCTTACAGACCTAATTGAAAATAGAATTGATGCCAACAAGTTTTTTGGAGAGAACTTCCAAACCCAAGGAATGACAGTATTGTTTGATACTGCTTTTTCTCGTTTTAAAGGCGAATCTGATACGGGTGTTATAAAACTAACGCAGGCTATGGGTGGCGGTAAAACACATAGCATGTTGGCTCTAGCACTATTAGCCCAAAATGCTGATTTAAGAGAAAAGATTCTTGGACCTACATATGCAGGCATTGGGGAAATCAGAGTAGTTTCATTCTCAGGCAGAGAAAATGCTGATTATGGTATCTGGGGAAGCATTGCAGAGCAATTAGGGAAAAAAGAATTCTTCAAAGACTACTATTCACCTTTAAAAGCTCCTGGAGAGAAATCTTGGGTAGAGCTTTTAAAAGACCAAAAGACACTAATTTTGTTAGATGAACTTCCACCCTATTTAGAAAACGCAAAATCAATTATGGTGGGAAATTCTGATCTAAGTAAAGTGACTATGACAGCATTATCAAATTTATTTACCGCTTTGGGTAAAGAGCAGTTAGCTAATGTTTGCTTAGTATTTTCTGATTTAAAAGCGGCATACGAATCAGGTAGCGAACTCTTACAATCCAGCTTCCGTGAACTTGAAGCAGAAGCTAACCGCGTTGCTATAGAAGTTACTCCAGTTGCTCTTAATAGCGATGAAATATACCACATTTTACAGAAACGCCTTTTTGAAGATGTTAGTGGTTTCGACTATGCCGCAAATATCAATGATGTTGCCATCGCATATAAAACAAGCGTTGAGAAAAGTAAAAAATTAGGCTTTACGAATTATACTCCGGAAGCCGTATTTAAGGGTATTAAAGACTCTTATCCTTTCCATCCTTCCATTAAAGATTTATACGCCCGCTTTAAGGAAAACCAAAATTTCCAGCAGACAAGAGGCTTGATCAAACTGATGCGTCAGATTGTTCGTCAATTCTATGAAAGTGGTATGGCAAAGGAAAATTATTTGATCAATGTTTTTGACTTTAATCTTAATGAACAAAAAATGCTTAGCCATATACGACAAATTAAGCCTTCATTGGAAGAAGCAATCAACCATGATATTGCTCAAGACGGCAAATCAATTGCAGAAGTAATTGATTTAGAAAAACCTGAGAATAAGGGTGTTACTCAAGATATTGCCAAACTTCTGCTCGTATCCTCTTTGTCTACAGCTCATCATGGACTCCTTGGGCTCACTGAATCAGAAATCTTTGGCTATTTAAGTGCTCCTGACACAGATGTAAATGAAATTAAGTCCAGCTTAGAAGAATTGAAATCTCTTTGCTGGTATATGAAACAAGATAATCGCGGCAGACTTTATTTTCAAAATACAAAAAACATGGTTGCAGAAATGAATACCCTTGTTGACAGTTACACAAATGAAAATGCAAAAAAGGAACTCAAGCGTATTCTGGAACAAAATTTCAGTCCGAAGTTAAGAGTTTGTTACGAAATGCTATATGTTCTGCCTGCAGTCGATGAAATAGATTTAGACCAGAATAAAATCTCTTTGGTAATTTACGAGCCATATTCAGGTAGTGAATTACATCCGGAGTTAAAAAAATTCCATGACAACATTTCTCTTAAAAATAGAGTTATGTTTCTTTCTGGACAGCGGAATATGATGGAGAAGCTTTACATGAATTCTAAAAAGCTTAAAGCAATCCAACAAATTGTTGATAACATGACTAACGAAGGTGTGCCTGCCTCTGATCAACAATTTAAAGAAGCCGAAGCTCAACTTGATAAGGCTATCCAAGCTTTATTCTCAACTATTAGAGAAACCTTTGTTGCCTTGTATTATCCTACTAAGAATGGAATTGAACTTGCAGAATTTAAGCTGGAATTCAAAGAGAATAAGTTTAATGGCGAAGAACAAATTATTAATTGTTTATCTGACAACTCAAAATATGAGGCCTTTTCCAAAGACGATCAATTTTTAGAGAACCTACGCAAGAAATGTGAAGCACGCTTATTCACAATTAAAGAATTGCCCTTTTCCCAAATCAAGGAAAGAGCTGCAACTACAGTTAGCTGGCAATGGTATCATCCTGACCAATTAGAGAGCTTACGACTTGATTGTCTTAAAAAAGATAAGTGGAGAGATATTAATGGCTATCTGGTAAAGGGTCCTTTTGAAAAAGATCCTACTTCAGTTGTTGTTGAACAGACTGCTTATGACGAAAAAACTCAAGAATTTACCTTAAAAATACGTGGTATTGGAGGTAAGGTCTATTACGATATAGGCGGAGACCCTACTTCAGCATCAAAAGAAATTGTGGATCAAGTTCTGATAACAAAAGAACCTGCTATTCGTTTCATATGTATAGATCCAACTGGTGAAAGAAAAACAGGCGATATCGTTGAATTTACGGGCAGCGTTCCAGTTAAATATGGGCAAAGAAGTACACCTAATGGTGAAGTCATGACACTAATTACCAACCCAAAATATGTTGTGAAATATACAACTGATGGTAGTGAACCTAAAGAAAATGGCGGAATATATAATGATGAATTTGTTCTTCCACAAGATAGTAAATATGTGAGAGTTGCTGTCTTTTATAAGGATAGACTGCTTGAAGAAAAAAGTATCTATGTTGCAAAAGGCGGTGGCACGAAGCCTGCAAAAACTATTGATAAAGGTAAGCCTCTTGCCTATCGTTACAACAATAAAAAACAAATGGGCGATACCGAAGCAAGTTATAACGAGCTGGCACTGTTGTCAAAACTAGAAGGAGTCCTTATTAAAGGAGCAACTGCAGAAATATATAATAAAACAAATACAGATCACTATATTGAATTTAATGCAAGTGTTCCATATTGGGCAGGAGACCTTCAGTCACTGATAGATTTAGTAAGAGATACCAGCTTTAAAGAGATTGATGTAATTGTTGATTTTGGTTATAAAGAGTTGATGTTTGTAACCGGCGAACTATTTACTCAATGGCTTGATATGAACAAATTTGATTTAAACAATCTCATAAAGAATGGGGAAATCATACAATGAGTAAGACTTATTATGGATTTGGCTACGACCCATCAGAAAGTGAAAACCACTTCTATGTGATAATTCCTAAAGAAACAAATGCGGAAGTTGAGGTTTATGAACGCTTTCATTGGGATGTAGACGAACAAAAAATAACTAGCAAAGATATTCTAAAATTACGAATGTCACGATATAAATGGTCAAAGCTATCAAATGATGTTGCAGCTGAATTTAACGCGCGCTTGAAGGCTGATAAAAAACCAACAAGTAGATTCATTGTTGGTGAAATCCCTTTAGAGAAACTGTTTGGCAAAGAGCTGATGGTTTTGCTTTGGGGAATTGAGAATAATGATCCGGCTGGGATTCCAACTGCTATTCGTAACTGGAAAGGTCTTCAACCAGAAGAGCGCTGGTGGCTCTATACCATGACTAATGCCAGCACTGGTAAGATTAACGATAAACGCGGATGGCGTATGGCCTTACGCTACGCCCTATGTGAAAACCCAGTAGATGAATCAAATCAGATTTCACTACTTGATTTGATGGGAGGGGAAATAGATTGAATAATCAGATGTCATTTATAGAAAAACAGTTTCCTGTAAGTAAAGTAAGCAAAGAAAGTTATAAAGAAAGAAAAGCTGTACAAAGCCAAACCTTAACAGGATTAGGGAAATGGTGGGGGCGAAAACCTCTTATTCTGGTTAGAGCTGCAATTTTAGGCTGCTTAATGCCTTCTAGTGATAATCCAAAAGCAGATATGGATATATTTCTTAAAATCCTATCTATGGATAATGAGGGATTAGTAGATCGGAAACAGAAGTCAATCTCTGCCAAAGAACTTTATGAAATTGCCCAAAAAAGTAAGCATTTCAGGCAGTTTTTAAATGAATGGTTTGAGATAGATGGCGCCAGGATTAAAATACGGAGCGGTATTGATAAAAAAGATATTGAAATCCGTTTATTTAAAACCCTTAGCTATGACGATAAGCTTAAATATTGTGTGCGGCCAGAGCAGCTTGCCAATCTTCGCAAGGACAGCTGGAATGCAATTAATCATCATCTGGGAACAAGTGCCCAGTCCTTAAATGAATTGGTTGAACAGCTTTCTATAAAAAGATATGGAAGATTAATTACAGTAGGCGATTGTTTTTCTGGTGGTGGGAGCATCCCTTTTGAGGCGGCAAGAATGGGTGCAAGAACATATGGTAGTGATTTAAATCCAATAGCTTCATTGCTAACATGGTCCAGTATAAATCTTTTAGGGAATAAAAATTCAATTAAATCTCATTTAAATGACTTTCAAAAGAGACTATTTGAAGAAGTGCAGAATGAAATATATAAACTCGGTGTTGAAAGAAATGAGAGTAATGATTCTGGAATAAATTACTTATACTGTACAGAAGCATCTTGTCCAGAGTGTGGAACAGTTGTTCCGCTTTCGTCATCCTGGCTAATTGGTGTTGGTTCTAAGACTGTAGCTATACTAAAAGAAAATAATGGGGGATTTGATATCGACATAAAAATGAATGCTACTTCTCAAGAAATGAAAAAAGCAGCTGAAGGAACTATTTCAAATAGAGGTTTGACTTGTCCATATTGTAATAAGACAACGCCAATATCTATTTTACGGAGAGATAGAAATGATGGTACTAGTGTAATATCAGGCTTAAGACAATGGGAAAAAAATGAATTTGATTTTAGGGTTAATGATATCTTTGCCGAACGTTTATATGCAATCAGGTATGAAACGGCTGAAGGCAAGCGCTATTATCGGGCACCAAATGAAAGGGATTTGGCTAATGAAGCGAAAGTTAAAGAGATTGTTGAGGTAAATATAGAAAAGTGGCAAGAACAAGGGTTATTACCAAGCATGGCAATCGAAAGTGGCTATAATACTGATCAGGTTATTCGCGAGCGGGGATGGACGCACTGGAATCATTTGTTTAATGCAAGGCAATTGTTAACAAATTCTATCTTTCTAAAAAAAATGGTTGCACATGCTCAATCTCAAGAAGAAATTGCATTATCTCTTCTTGTATTAAATAAAAATGCAGACTGGAACAGCAGATTATGTAGATGGGGTACAGGACAAGCCAGAGAGTCAATGGCACAGACTTTTTATAACCAAGCGCTTAATACTATGTGGCAATATGGTGTTCGTGGCTTTTCTTTAATTAAAAATGCTAGTGAAACATCTATTGAAGGAGATTTTGAATTTGACTTAAGTAAATGCACATTAACTATAGCTGATGCACGAAGTATTGACAGTATGTCTGACTACTGGGTGACAGATCCACCATATGCGGATGCAGTGAATTATCATGAACTATCTGAGTTTTTTTTAGCTTGGGATAAAAGATTATTACAAGAAGCTTTTCCGGAATGGTATACAGACTCTAAAAGAGTTCTTGCTGTGCGTGGAGATGAACATTTTTCACAAACTATGATTGAAATATATACCAACTTAACTAACCATATGCCAGATGATGGTATGCAAGTGGTTATGTTTACTCATAGCGATCCAGCTGTCTGGGCGCAGCTCGCATTGATTATGTGGAAATCGGGACTAAGAGTTACCGCTGCTTGGAACATTGCTACTGAAACCGATGCCTCAGGTCTTAAGGATGGAAATTATGTTAAAGGCACTGTGCTTTTAGTTTTACGTAAGCAAACTGGGGAAGACATGGCCTTTTTGGATGAAATCACCTCAGATATTCGGGCAGAAGTAAGAAATCAAATTGCAAGCATGCTAGAACTTGAAAACAAAGAAGAACCAAACTTTTCAGATCCAGACTTTGTGCTTGCAGCCTACGCGGCTTCTCTTAAAGTACTGACTTCCTACAAAACAATTGAGGATTTAGATTTGGATTATGAATTAAATATGGCAATTAATAACCCTTCCCAAAGCAGCATTGTAAAAATTATAGAAGCTGCTAAAAAGGTTGCATATGACTCAGTCATTCCTACAGATTTTGAAGGCTATTTTTGGAAGGATCTTTCAAATGCCGAAAAATTCTATATCAAAGGACTAGAGTGTGAAAAACATGGTAATTACCAAATAAGCACTTATCAGGAATTTGCGAGAGGCTTTAATATAGGTGGGTATAGCCAACTGATGGCCAGTGAAAGAGCTAATACAGCTCGGCTTAAAACACCCTTTGAAATGGGTGGCAGAACTATTAATGATGTTCCTGATTTTGAGAATTCCTTACTCAGAACAATATTCATGGGGATTTATACAGGAATCAAAGAGGATGAAAATCCTTCAAAAGCCTTGGGCTATATAAAAAATGAACTACCAGACTACTGGGATAAGCGTGACATGATAAAACAACTCTTAAGCTTCATCAAAGACACCAGAGATATTGATAATATGGAACCGCACTGGGGGCAGAGTGCAATCATGGCTGATTTATTATATTCACTTGTTACCAATGATAGTATTTAAAAGGAGCGATAGTTTGTGAACCGCTATTCTTCGAGAAGACATAAACTAGATAAGCAGTTTCTTATTGAAAAACTTAAAAATGCAGTCTCATATGATAGGATTGCAGGGTATTTTTGTTCATCTGTCTTGGAAATTGCTGGTGAGAGCATCGAGAACGTTGAAGGTAAAGTTCGTGTAATTTGCAACTCTGAGCTTTTACCAGAGGATGTTGCAATTGCAAACTATGCTCAAAAGATGAAACAAGAGTGGTGCGAATTTTTACCCGAAGAAAAATATGTTTCACCTGAAAGCAGTAAAAGATTATCAACACTATATGATCTCTTAATAAATGGAAAGCTAGAAATCAAGGTAATTCCTGATCAGATTTTTGGGCTCATGCATGGAAAGGCTGGAGTAATAACCTATAAAGATGGCAATAAGACTTCTTTCTTGGGTAGCCTTAATGAAACTAAAAGTGCTTATACATTAAATTATGAAATGCTTTGGGAAGATGATTCAGCAGAATCAGTAAATTGGGTTCAAGAGGAATTTGATTATTTCTGGAATAGCCAATATGCTGTGAATTTAGCAGATTTTATTATTAATGATTTCAATAGAATTTCAAAACGAGTTGTAATAGGTTTAGAAGATTGGAGAGAAAACTCTGCTGAGGTAGTTCCTTCAGTTGCAGTAGAAGAACCAGTTTACCGAAAAGAATTTGGTCTTTGGGAGCATCAAAAATATTTCGTCGAACTCGCTTTTAGAGAACACAAAAAAGATGGTGGTGCCAGATATCTTCTTGCTGACCAGGTTGGCCTCGGTAAAACTTTACAGCTTGCTATGTCAGCAAAATTAATGGCTCTCTACGGTGATAAACCTGTTTTGATAATAGTTCCTAAAACATTAGTTTGGCAATGGCAAGATGAAATGAAGACACTTTTGGATATGCCTAGCGCTGTTTGGACCGGCTCTGGATGGCAAGATGAAAATGGTTATTTCTATCAAGCTGAAAGCGTAAGATCTATTCTTAAGTGCCCAAGACGAGTAGGTATTATTTCACAAGGATTAGTTGCCAGAAGAACTGAAGCCGCGGATTTGCTTCTTCAGAAAGATTTTGAATGTGTCATTCTTGATGAAGCTCATAGGGCAAGACGCAGAAATCCAACAAAAGATCCAAATAGACATAAGGCGGATCCAAACTACTTATTGCAATTTCTTAATATGATTACCTTTAGAACTAAAAGTCTGCTCCTGGCAACAGCGACACCAGTGCAAATTAATCCTATTGAAGCTTTTGATTTAATAAATGCTTTAAGTCTCCCAACTTTTAAAGTTATGGGAGATATATATAGTGAGTGGCATAAAAAACCACAATTGATGCTTGATATGGTTTGCGGGAAAGAGCCCTATCCTGAAAGTGAAATTACAATGTGGGATATCGTCAGAAATCCATTTCCGGCGAGAACCCCTTCAGCACAAGACAGGGTTAATCGTATTCGAGATCGTCTCGACATTGCAGATGGTACCTATGTTATGCCTGCAGATTATTATGCCTCTCTTTCACACTCTAAAAAAGATAGCATAAAAACCTTGTATACAACAGATGAGTTTATAGCAAATTATAATCCTTATATTCGACATATTGTAAGGCGTACGCGGGATTTTCTTGAGAACACTATTAATCCGGCCAGTGGCGAGACTTATCTAAAAAAAATATTAGTGGAGCTATATGGTGAAGGGGATGACGGTGCAATTCCCCTGGAGGGATATTTAAGGCAGGCTTACGCAAAAGCCGAAGAGTTTTGCTCACTTCTTTCTTCTCGTGTCAAAGCAGGTGGTTTTATGTCCACATTAATATTAAAGCGAATTGGCAGTACAATAATCGCTGGCGACAATACAGCTAAAAAGATGCTTGCTTGGACAGATGCAGGGAAAGAAATATTACAGGATGAATTTGACATAATTTTTGATGAAGATGATGATTTTGAAGAGAATATAAGTGAAGTAAAAAATCTTACAGACGCTGAAACTGAATGTCTTCGAGAACTAGTTAAAATGCTCTCTATGAACCATGATAACGATCCTAAATATATTAAAGTTCTTGATATTTTGAATAATGGCGCTCTAGAAAACGATAAGCCATGGAAAGAAAGCGGCTGTATTGTATTCTCTCAATACTATGATAGTGCCTATTTCATTGCAGAAAAACTTTCGAAAGATTTGCCGAATGACATAATAGGCCTATATGCCGGTGGAGATAAATCAGGTTATTTCTCTGATGGTTCTTTTTATAAGGACACAAAGGATAGCATCAAAATCAAAGTTAAAAATAATGAAATTAAGATCCTCGTTGGAACTGATGCTGCAAGCGAAGGGCTTAATCTACAAACTCTTAGCACACTAATTAATCTTGACTTACCTTGGAATCCTACACGGTTAGAACAACGAAAAGGACGAATACAGCGTATTGGACAAGCTGCTTCTAAGGTTAAGATATTCAATATGAGATATAAAGGGTCTGTCGAGGATAAAGTTCATTCTGTCTTATCAGAGAGGCTTAAAAATATAAAAGATATGTTTGGACAAATCCCTGATACCTTAGAAGATGTCTGGATCCAAGTAGCTCTTAATAATATAGAAGAAGCGAAAGAACGGATAGACAGAATACCAGAACAAAACCCATTTACCATTAAGTATGAAACAAAAATACCTGCGACAGAAAACTGGGAAGAAAGCACTTTTGTGCTTGACCATGATGAGAAGTTAAAACAGCTTTTGATTGGATGGTAACAAAGACTCACGTGATACTACAGATAACCTGAAGTATCAGCGGACTCATTTTCTAGTATCGCTTCAAGGTGAAAATGTGAGGCATTAAAATATGAGAGGATGGTGTGCATGAAACTGGAAACAGCGCAAATCAGAAATTTTAGAATGCTAAAGGAATTAGATATCGATTTCGAGGATCTTCTTACACTAGTTATTGGGAAAAACAATTCGGGGAAAACATCATTCCTGTCAATTCTTCAAAAGTTTCTCTCTGAAAATAAACCTGAATTTACATTTGACGACTTTAATATTAAGACACAGAAGGATATTCTTGCCTGTGAAAGTAGCAATAACTCTCCTGAAGAATACGTTGAACCGCAGTTATCGTTGAAACTTTATATCTCGTATAACGATACCGATAACCTTGGCAGCGCTTCTGCACTACTTTTAGATTTAGATAATGATATGAATTATCTTGTTGTGAATTTCGAATATGTTTTAGTTTATGAAAAATATCTAAAACTTACTGGCGACTTTATCGAATATAAGGCTAAAGGTATAGATCGTGATTTTGAATATTATCTAAGAAACAACATGAATAGGTATTTTACTGTACGAATTAAAGCGCTTGAATTCGGCAATGAAACAAATTTCAAGATTATTAACAGTGATACTGTAAATTCTATTATTTCGATGCAGATAATTGGTGCAAAACGAGATGTTGATAATGAACAGGGACATAGCCGATCACTTTCATTTCTCGCTGGAAGATACTACAATTCCAGTGTCGCCTCTGAAGCGGAATTTCCAGAGTTACAGAAAAAGCTTTGCGAAACTGATGAAAGTTTAACCGGAATTTATCAAGAGCTTTTTCTTCCTGTTGTAAAAGAAATTGCTGCAATGTCTTACAATCCCCAGGAAGCAGAATTGTCAATCATTTCAACGTTAAGTGAAAAGAAGATATTTCAGGATAATACAACTGTGAAGTACAAGCATGACGATACCCTTTTGCCAGAAGACTATAACGGCTTGGGGTACTTGAATCTTTTTGCTATCATTTTCAACATACGAATCAAACTCGACCAGTTATCAAAGAAAGGAAAACCTGACGAAAACCCGTCCCCACTAAATTTCTTATTCATCGAAGAACCAGAGGCGCATACTCACCCACAGATGCAATACATATTCATCAAGAATATTAAGAAGATTCTCACGCAGCATTGTTTAGCAGCGGGTAAAGATTTTTCTTTGCAAACAATAATCAGCACCCATTCATCGCACATTGTATCTCAATGTGACTTTGAAGATATAAAATATTTTTTAAGGCAATCCAGTACGAGCGTTAAATCACGTAGTTTAAAAACTCTTTTTTCAAAAATGGTTACCTCGGAGGATGTTCCTACTAAGGAAGAGCAAGAACGTGCATATAGATTTGTTAAGCAGTATGTAACATTAAATCGTGCAGAGCTGTTCTTTGCAGATAAAGCCATTTTAATAGAAGGCGACACCGAGAGAATGTTAATATATGCAATGATGAAAAAAGCCGATGAATTTGCCGCACAGAACCCAGAGACTGAGAATCACGACCCTCTTCTATCACAAAATATATCGGTGATCGAAGTAGGCACTTACTCTCATATATTTGCAACATTCCTTGGTTTTTTAGGTATTAAAACACTAATCATAACGGATCTTGATTGTGCAAAACCGGGTGAAAACGGGAGACCTATAAAATGTAGATTTTTAGAAGGAACGACCACAACAAATGCTTCAATTAAGCATTTTACTCAGCTTTCTAATTTGCAAGATATTGTATCGTTATGTACTTCACCCATCACATTGGCTTATGACAATAATACCGGCTCTTGGAATCTTAAAGAAAATGGAAGATTACGCCTCCTTTTTCAAAAAGAAGAGAATGGATATCAAGCACGCAGTTTTGAAGATGCGTTTATCTGTAAAAACTTGCAATTTATCATAGACCATAAAAATATTTTTACTAGTTTAAAGAACCTCGGCGGATTAGATGATTCACCTCCAGATTTCTATGAAATTTCCGAAAAGTGCATTGATAGTAAAACTTCATTCGCTTTAGATGTTCTTCTATATGGCGGAAAAGAAAATGAAAAATGGACAACCCCACTATACATAAAGGAGGGTTTGGAATGGTTGGCACAGTAATGGAAAAAATCAATTCATGCCTTGAGTATAAAAAAAATTTCTTGTTAAGCGGTGGTGCTGGGAGTGGTAAAACATACACATTGATACAAACACTTCATCATGTCATGCAAAGTAACTCCAAAGCACATGTAGCTTGTATAACATATACCAATGTGGCAGCAGATGAAATAAAGGAACGTTCTCCATATACAAAACTTCGTGTTTCTACTATTCATGATTTTTTGTGGGATGAAATTAAAGAGTATCAAAAAAACTTAAAAAGCAGCGTACTTAATCTTATATCCGCAGAAAAAGATAATAAAGGTAGCGGATTAGTCTATACAGGTGAGATTATAATCAATGAGCAGACGTTTAATAATATTGAATATCAAAACTTTCGCGACCTCGAGCATGGGATTATTTCTCATGACGATTTGTTGAAAATCGCAAACTATATGTTTGCCACATATCCTCTATTATCAAAAATTCTATGTGATAAGTATGATTATATTTTCATAGATGAATATCAGGATACTCAACGTGCTGTGATTGAGATATTCCTAACGCATATTAAAGCAGCTGCAAATAACCGATTATGTGTTGGCTTTTTTGGAGACAAAATGCAGTCTATTTATGATTCAGGTGTCGGAAATATTCAGTCATATATAGATACTGGGGATGTATACGAAGTAGTAAAAGAGGACAACTATCGCTGCGCCATAAATGTGATAAACTTGCTTAACCGCATACGTTTTGATATTCAACAAGAGCCTGCAAAAAAGACAAAGGAAGGTGTTATTGCAAATAAATTGGGGAGTACTACATTTGTTTATTCAAACAATGAATTTGATTTGCAGGCTTTCAAAACAAGTAATTTTGCTTCTGGATGGGACTTTGAAAATTTTGAAGAAACACGGGTGTTATTTTTAACCCATAGATTAAGCGCGACTCGATTAGGGTTTGTGGAACTGTTAGCTGCTTATCCGAACAACGACCGTCTTGTTGGAAATGAACCTGATCGATTAGCCCGGCATCTTCTGAGAATTGGTGGAATTTTATTCTACTATGGCAAAAAAGATTTTGCATATGTTATCAGTGAAATAGAATGTAAAATAAAAAACACCGCTGATAAAAGACGTATAAGCGAAGCGTTATCTCGCCTACATGCAAATCTTGATATAACCATAGAACAACTAGTTGAGACATTTGACATAGAGCATTTTGTCCGTAAGGATGATGGCTTTAATGAGTTTCTTAAAAACCATTCGGAAACATACGAAAAAATCAAGTTGCTACCTGCTTCGCAAGTCCTTGCGTATTTCAAATATTATAATGAATTTTCACCATATTCGACCCAACATGGGATTAAGGGTGCCGAGTTTGATAATGTACTTGTCATAATGGACAATGGCAGATGGAACAATTATAACTTCAATTATTATTTTGAACAAACGCCTAATAAAGAGTCTGTAATACAAAGAACAGAAAGAATTTTCTATGTATGTTGTTCCAGAGCAATGAATAATCTTGTTGTCTATTATCCCAATCCTACTCCTAAGATTATTGAAAGGGCGAAAGCCTTATTTGGAGCTGAAAATGTTTGCTCATTAGATTAATTGCGGTAACAGATCTGGCAAGCAATGCAAGTGTATATACACTTGCAAAAAATGGAGAAAAGCCTTTAAGCGTTTTCTCTATTTTTTTTGGGGAGTACCCCAATCCCCGTTTTTTCACTACCGTGACTTATTAATTTCTCTTTCACCATAATCTATAACTTTAAGAATTCTATTGGAATTTTCCTTAGCTACAATGGCTTCCTTCATCTTGCTTTTTGCAAATTTAAATTCTTTAGACATAGAAATTTCTTTCATTTTATATTCCTTTAAGGCTTCCTCAAGGCTTTTTACAGACGGAATCTTTGTAGAATTAATATTGTCAAAAGCTTTTTTTGCTGCCTGGTGGAGCAATATATCATCGATATTTTCTTCATATACTTTTCTTGAGTAACCAGATTGCTGGTATGCAGCGTAAACATTTTTTGTCTTAGAATAATTTATAATATGCTTCTTGAGCTCCGTAATTTCAGCCATTCTTTTCTCAATTTCTCTGATTTGCTGTGACAGTTCATGGTAACGATCCGTTGCAGCTTTTGTTTTTTCTACTAAGGTTTCATAATCTGTGATGTCGTTTTCCGCTAAGAAATTTATGGTTTGTGCCATCTGCTTAAGGTTAAATACCTTTGCCCACCTCTCATAGCCTGGCCCCTTCCCTTCCTGCAATTTTTTCTGAATATCTACTAATAGATTAACTTTATCAAAAGGTCTTGTGTAAGTTTTTCTTGTTTTTGGTTTATGGGTCTTTATACCAAGTATTGCTGCTCGAAGTTCATCTTCTGAATAACCTTCTCCTAAAGATCTTAGTCTTGTATATCTCTGCTGGCCTTCAGCTTTAAAAGCAATATGTTCTCCCTGCTTGATTTCATAACCGGAATCTTTCATGAGATTAAGGAATGCGTCAAAAGATTTTGGCTTTTCAGCCATAGCAGCATCAATTGATAGTCGTAGTTTTTCCTGCCAGGACAAGGGCTTTTTATCGCCAAGCCATTTGCCATAATGGGATGGGCCTTGCTTTGGGTTTTCAATAATAGAGAGGCCATTTTCTAAACATATTCGATCGCTTATTTTTCTTATAGCTTCTGCAGAGCCAAGAAAATTTCTGAACTTTTGAGTATGATCCATTGATGTGGAATTAAAGATTATATGATTATGGATGTGTGCGTGGTCGGTATGTGTAGCAACTATAAACTGATATTTCCCTTTAGTAAAACTTAGAGCCAGTTCATAACCAATCTCTTGAGCCTTTTCAGGAGTTATTTCTCCCGGTTTAAATGATTGTCTTATTTGATAAAGAACAATATCGCTTTTCTTTTCTTCTTCCCGGCCGATATAGGTTGCATATTCTTTTTTGCAAAGCAGCATTTCTCCGGCTGCAGTTTCCGGTTCGCAGCCATAACCTTTAACGAGTTGCCTGTTATTTGTTTTTTCCGGATTAATTGCATAGGAAAGCCTTTCGTGTACCGTGTGGGCCACGGATTGGCCTTTGATGACATGCATGGGAATCAATCTTGTGGTTGCCACAACGGATACCTCCTTTCAAAAATAAAAAGGTGCAGCAGATTTCTCCACTACGCCTTATAAATATAATTATTTTACTTAAATTGCCTTCAAAGAATCATTGAAAACATCGAGAAGCTCTACCAGGAATGTTGCAACTAATGGTATCCCAAAGGGGCTTATCAATAGAGCCAGTCCCATCATCCTTAAACCTTGCGGAAAATCCTGAAGCAGAACCATTGTTCCCAAGGCTATGGCAAATGCGACAAAAGCCAATATTGCCAAAAGGGTTGTAGAGATCTGGCATACTAAACGGCAGGCTGCAACAATTATAGTCAAAGCAATCGTTACCGGAAATAATATTATTTTAATTAAAATTCTCATGCTGCACACCTCCATTTATGTTTTCTACCATGACCGTATCAGAGATATTAATTTTTGTTTATGTTGTCAATTAATAATTTTAACTTATAGTTGAAAGGCGAGTCATTATTTGATCTGCCTTTTCCCATAAATCCTTCAGGCTATTTTGTATATCTATAATATCATCCTCATAGATTCGACCTGTTTCATGTGCCCTCTTTGCATACTGGTTTATGTTGTTGCTGCTTCTTCGTAACAGAGACACTAGCTCAGATATATCGGAGAGATCCAGCCTGACAACATAACCATCAATGGCCATTTTCCTGATATAGGCTCCCATATTTTTTGTGCCCAGCTGCTGCATCTTTTCTTCAATCAATGCTTTTTCATGCTCGTTAATCATAAATAATATGGGGATTTCTCTTTTTCTCTGTGCCAAGCCATCACCTCCCGATCTTATAGTTCATCTTCTTCCTTGAAGTCCGGGATAAGAATAAGATTTCGGTACTCCTGGTCACTTATTTTATCCAGCTTTTTTATTGTCATTTGGACGAGTTCAGCCAACTCTTCATCGCCAATTGTAAGTTCTGGCATGATAATCTTTAATTCCTCAATCAAGCCAACTCTTGTACCGGTATCATAAATACACATAAGATTTATCTCTTCAATGCTGAATCTTTCCATTTTCATCTCTCCATTTCTGCTATTTTATTCATCACAGTTTTATTCACTGCTGTCTTTTCTGCAGATTTCTTTAGCTGCTTTTTTACGGATTCCTTTTTGGGCTTTTCCTTATTTGTCTGCCTGGCTTCTTCAAGTGCTTTCTCTTTATTTTCTGATTGGATATTGTTAATTAAGCCATCTAGCTGATTATCATTTTGTTCAAGAGTGTCCTCAATGCTTCGAAGATGGTTGACAGGCTCAATAAATTCCGGAAGCTCTTTAAAGCCAAAACTATCTACATAATGGGCTGTAACTACATTATTTTGTTTAAGAGTTATGACATCACTGACGGAGGCACTGTGACTTGTAAAATCCTTGGGTGGATCTGAATTAAATTTCTCATAAATCTCGTTTAAGGTTTTGATGGTATCATCGGCAGTCTCAAAATGGCCGGTGTAAGCCAGGTCATAATTTTTATGGTCAATAGTAAGCCCAAGCTTAAGAAGGTGCTCCATACTTTCAAAGCGATGGTTTCTCAGGGTTTCATCGTTCTTCATCTGATATATAGCATAGGTGTTATCAGGCCCCGTTATAAATTCATATTCCTTTTGAGGCTGCGGAGGATTTTCTTCTCCGTTAGAGGGCATATCATTTAAATTTTGCTCAGACTGATTTAAGCCACGTTCTTTTGATATTTCTGAGAAATGCTTATCAATATCTTCGATTATATTTGCTGATGTTTGCCGGATGGTTTCAAGCGATGCTTTTAATTCGGGTAGTTCTTTGTCTTTACTCCATGAAGCTATATATCCGAAGCTGTTCTGGTCTGTGGCGATTCCATAATAAGCACATACAGCAAAAGATATACTTTCAGCTTCTACTTCTTCAGTTCTTCTATCTTTGGGTTTTGCTAAGTCCGATGCACCATCTGCGATTTGTACAGGAGCCTTATTATGAAGTTTTGCATGGGCGAGCTCATGTATTGCTGCAGAGACAGTCTGGATTTCGCTCATCCCTTCACGAATAGCTATCTTTTGCTTGTCTAAGCTGAAATAGCCGTCTGTACTGGATTTCATCTTTTCAAAGGATATAGGAACAGGAGAAGCCCGTTTTAAGGATTCCATAAATATATCATATTGATTTACATCGCCGGTTAAAGATTCGGCTAATTGCGGCAACGGTTTTCCATCTGTTTGAGATACATCAAAGACTGATACAACCTTAAACATAGGGATTTTAATTTCTATTTCCTCTGTAAGAGACTTGCCATCAGCATCAATTATGGGCTTTTGTGTTACCGGATCTAGTTTTGCGACTTCCTTTTTTGTTTTTATGGGAGTTGGAGCAATGATACGGATACCTTTTTCACCTTTTTTTACATTTCTCTGGAACTGATCCTGCCAGCGATTGTAGCCTGCTACCAGGGTTGCATCTGGCTTTTGCATAGCAATGAGGATTGTATTATTAAGGGAATAGTGATGGAATTTTGACATAGTACGAAGATAATCCTGAAATTTTTCACCACTAAAAAAATCACGAATGCCTTCTTCAAGCTTATCCGTGATTTCTTTCAGACCATCCTTCATATTTTTTTGAGGTTTTGATCTTTCATTTACCTTTCCATCTTGGCTGTATGGAACTGTAGCTTCCATTACCCCATTGGATTTGAAGGAGTAGACATCGTTTCGGTTTAGTCCATTGATAATCAGGTGGTCAAGCACTTGAATTCCAAGAATATTACCTGTTTCAGTAAGACGTTTTGTAATATTTAAGTCTTCTGAGCTTGGCGTTAGATTTCCTGAGGGATGGTTATGGCATAAAATAACGGAGTTTGCCTTATTGATGATGGCATTTCGAAAAACTTCCCTTGGATGAACAATGGAGCTGTTGATGGTGCCAAGGGAAACTAACTCGTGGTCGATGACTCTGTTTTTGGTATTAAGGAAAGCAACAACAAAAGCTTCTTTATCATGAGCCTGGTCCATTACAGACCGAAAGAAGGCAGCAGCGGTATCAGGAGAATCTATGACAGGATTTTTAGTATTTATGTCACTGCTCATGCGATAAAGATCTAAAAATGCCTGGTGTTTTTCTCTTTGGGCAGGAGTAGTTAATAGTTGAGATGCATTTTCGACAAGTGCTCCGATACCCTTTCTTTGGGTATAATCTAAAACATCATTTTCCTTAACTCCAATAATTCTGGAAAATGCCTGAACATAGTGCAGTTCATCATTATTGTTCATCAGCATTCACCTCCAGTTCACCCATTAGATTTACAAGGAAGAAAAGATCCTCAAGCCTTTTTATATCTTCCGGGTTTGAGACATAATCCTGAGGATTTTCATATAGTTCAAGCAGATTATCCGTTTTTATTTCAATGCCGAGTAAGGTCTTGATTAGTTCTTTGATATTCATAATCATTACATCCTTTCCTTTGATAATTTAGATTTTGAAGTTGTTTTTTCTGAAGTTTCCGGAGAAAACACCAATCTGAAATTTACGTATTTGCCGCCATCATCTGCCATAATAATTTTTGCATCATATTTCTTGTTAGTCTTTGGAGAATACAGGCCTTGCAGATAAATGCTGCCCTCCTTTAAAAATGCGGACATCATTTCACGGGTTAAAGCTTTTCTTTTATCAGTGAAGAAACGATTGTTTTTCCAAATTACAAAGCCACAATCCTTATTTTGACAAAGGAATTGGCGTTCACTTTCTAAGACTTGTTCTTTACAGCGTGGGCAAGAACCTAAGCTTTCAGGGTTTATGATCAGTTCAGAGGGAATATCAGCAATAGTTTTATAGATTGTAACAAGATCCTTTACATGATGAGAGATTTCTGCCATGAAGGTTTCCGGCAGCAACTGACCCTTTTCGATGGATTTTAGTTTTTCTTCCCATTCTGCCGTCATCTGGGCTGATTTAATTTGCTCAGGTAAAATAGTGGCAAGGGCAATGCCTTTATGTGTTGGCTGTAAGGTTTTATGCTTTTTACTGCCTCTGCGTTCTATAAGTTCCGTCTTGATTAATTTTTCCAAAATGCCTGCGCGAGTGGCTGGAGTACCGAGACCTTTTCTTTCTGCATCATCCGGCAAATTTTCTACTCCTGCGCTTTCCATGGCAGAAAGCAATGTATCCTCGGTAAAATGCTTAGGAGGCGTGGTTTTCCCTTCATCTATTCGGGCATTAAAGCTATCAAACTCTTGTCCCCTTTGAAGCTGTGGCAAAAGTTTTTCTGACTTTGAATCCTTATTTTTTTGTGTAACCCTTTTCTTATAATATTCATCTGCAGCTTTCCAGCCTGTTTGATAAATGTTTTTACCCTTGGCAGTAAATCCATGTCCATCGCATTCAATAAGAACCGTTGTATCAGTGAATTTACAGGGCTCCCCTGCAGCTGTGATTAGACGAATAATTATAAGCCATAGCAAATCTGATTCGCCTTTGGGGAGGCTTTCCAGCAATTCAGTTTTAAAAATACTGGTGGGAACAATGGCGTGATGGTCACTTACCTTGCTGTCATTTATCAACGGGCTTATATCTGTTTTAAAATTCATTCTGATGTCATCTAGCAACAAGGAAAGAGACATAATTAAAACAGGATTAATAGCCTGTTCCATATCAGAGGTTAAAAAGCGACTGTCTGTCCTAGGGTAGGTTATAAGCTTCTTTTCATATAGACTCTGTGCATAATCAAGGGCTTGCTGGGCTGTGTAGCCAAGAAGCCGGTTTGCTTCTTTTTGCAGTGTTGTGAGGTCATATAGTCTGGGTGGATTTTCCGCCTTATTTTGAATACTGATTTCCTTTACTATGGCTGTTTGTTTCCGGCAGCCTTCCAGTAATTTTTCAGCATCTTCCCTGCGTGTAAATCTATCACTTGATGCTTCAAATCCATTTAGCTGTAGGATGACGTTGAAAAAGGGCTTGCTTTTAAAATTTTGAATCAAGGCCCAACGATCCACCACCATTGCCAATGTAGGTGACATTACACGGCCAACATTTAAGGTTTGTCTGTATAAAACTGAAAAGAGTCTCGTTGAATTAATTCCAACCAGCCAGTCTGCCTGAGCACGGCAGAGGGCAGATTGATAGAGTAGCTCGTATTCTTTGCCAGGCTTTAAGCTTCTAAAGCCTTCTTCTATAGCTTTATCTTCCAGGGAACTTATCCAAAGCCGTTTAACAGGTTTCTTGCATCCGGCTTTCTGATAGACCAGGCGAAAAATAAGCTCACCTTCCCGGCCGGCATCTGTTGCACAGATAATCTCACTGACTCTTGTATCAGTCATGAGATTTTTTAATATCTTGAATTGCTTTGCCTTACTTTTTGGTATTTCAAATTTCCAAGGATCAGGATTTATTGGTAGGTCTTCAAAGCACCACTTTCTATAGCGCTCGTCATATTGATCTGCCAGAACCAATTCAACTAAATGGCCTACACACCATGAGACAATATCATTAGAGCCTTCGATGTAGCCATCTCTTTTAGTTCTTGCATTTAACACAGTTGCAATTGACTGAGCAACGCTGGGTTTTTCCGCTATTATTAATCTCATTTATGCACCTTCTTTGTTTTGCCTGAAATAATCAAGTCACGATAACAGACATTGCAGTAGTTTCCATTTAAGTAGCAGCAATCATAGCAGGGATGGCCCTTAGACAGAGCAGGAGAAGATTTCTCCTGCTGTTGCCGAGGTTTTTGTTTCATCAGTCTTTCGAGGGGATTATCTGTAAAATTGATCATTCTTCATCACCCTCCAAATCCACGTCATCCTCATTTATATAGGTTTCTTCTTCATCATCATCTTCAAAAAAATATTCATCTAAATCGGTGTTGCCTTTTATATTTTGTTTTGAATTTCTGTACTTAAAGAACATAAATCCTGCACCACCTGCTACTAATAAAAAGATGAGAATAAGGAGTAGTGGGCTTTTACTTTGTTTTTTCTCGATAGGCTCCGGTTTTTCTTCAGGCTCAGGGGAAGGTTCAGGCTTAGGAGTGGTTTCAACTGGTACCATACCTTCATCAGGATACTGATTAAGAGTGCCATCTTTTTTCATTAGAGCCATCAAATCTGCCTCATCAACAAGATTTAGAAAATATACATTATTCTCTTTACCAGCCCGGTCAATTATTAGATAGAAGGTATTGCCGGATTTTGTTTTAACAGTGATAAACTGCTTATCTTCAGTTTGTTCACCTTCCAGATCATCAACTACTGTCATATTGCCCTCAGGTGTAAGCGGGACAGAGGCATCCGGGAGTACATCTGTTTTTGTTTCTTTCAAAGCATTTGAGGGCTCATTTTCCATGGGTGCATCAGCTTTTGCGAAAGCTGGTACTGTGAAAATGGATATAAAGATTAAAACAGAAATAAATAGTGGAATTACACGGGCTGACAGCTTAGATTTCTTCATTATGAGTTTCCTCCTGTTTTTTAAAATAATCAGGCGCTCCGCCTTTTTCGCGAAACGCCTTTATAAATTCTGCAAGTTCTTCTGGACTTGTGGTAACACTGCGTACCATCTCTACAATCTCTATCCTTTCCAGCTCATCTTTTTGTTTTTTCAGATTATCAAGCTTTGCTTCAAGGTTAATGATACGGTCAGTTGTTTTATTGATTTCATCAGCTAATTTTTTAATTTTAGGATTCATTTTACCTCCTTGGTAGACGCCCGAAAGCGTAAAAGTGTGATTGCCAGTATGCAGTATTAATGGACGCATACTGAATAGGGTTCCCGGCATGAATCATCATTCCATCACCTACATAAATGGCTACATGTGAAACAGGGCCAATACTGTTGTAGGTACCAGTGAAGAAGATTAAGTCACCGGGCTTTGCTTCTGAAGGTGAAATCACAGCACATTGTTCAAATATTTTTTGGGCTGTAGTCCTTGATAGCGGATAAACATTAGAATTACTGAATACCCAGCAGACAAAACCTGAACAATCAAAGGAAGTAGAAGGGGTTGAGCCGCCCCAAACATAGGGGTAACCCAGATATTTTTCTGCCTCTGAAATTAGTGCTGCAAAGACTGGATCTTCAAGGGCTTCCGGTGGTATATCGTAATCAGTGTAGGCACCGTTTGTAATGCCTATTGCCGGTGGAACATATGGATTTGTACCTTCTATAAAGAAATACGGATTCAAATATTGGCCATTGTGAGTTAGTTCAAGATGTAAATGGCTTCCTGTACTGGCACCGGTGCTGCCTGCCAGCGCTATCTCCTGACCTTTCTCTATGGCTTGCCCTTCAGCTACCAAGATACTGGAACAATGGGCATAGGTGCTTTGATAACTATCCTTATCACGGATGATAATGTAATTGCCGTAGCCATCAGGATCATAGCCAACAGTAGTAACTATTCCCTCGTGTATTGACTGTATCTTTGTTCCAAGCGGAACAGCCAGGTCCAGCCCCCGGTGGATTTGCAGTCTTTGATATATGGGATGTACCCTCCATCCATAGAGGCTTGTAACATGATTTGGCCAGTTAAAACTAAAGGGATTGGCAAAATACTGTTTATTGCCTTTTGTATCCATATAAACTAAGAACATTTCTTTTTGCTCTGCTGTCATTCGCGGATAAACGACAGAGTATAGGGATATACTACTCAGGTTAATATTGAGAATGTAATAGTTATATGGAACCTCAACTTCATAGGACTCTGTAATGAAATAGACTTCGTCTGTATCAGGATCTATTTGTGCAATAGTTCTGTAGCGGGTTTCAGTTCTATAACGAACCTCAACTGTTTCACTTGTTGTCAGAGCATACATCTCTGAAAATAAAGATCTAAGTTCATATGCAACTTCTTCAAAGGTGAAATCTTCAAACTTTGCTGTTAAATATGCTATTAGTTCATGGGGGTCATGGCCAATGGGGTCGATGGAATACCTGTATTCATCGTAACCGGGATGGGAACTTTCAATATTTAATATTTCATATTCCAATTCAGCTTCGAGCCTTGTGTATTCCAAATCAGCAGCGGTTATATCCTCATCAGAGGCAGTATAGGAGGTTGAAAGAAAAGCGTTCAGCCCTCCTAGAGCAAGTTGTGAACAACTGGAGAAGGTATTCATAATTAGCACAACAATGAGGAAAACACCTATAAGCCCTAAAACAATTTTCTTATGTCTTCTAATAAAAGAAGCTGTCCTGTCGGCAGCTTCCTTAGCTCTTTTAGCACTCTTTTTGGCAGTTTCTGCAGTCTTTTGAGCAGTACGACTTCTATTGACAGATTTTGCGGCAGCATACTCTTTTTTTATCGCTTGTTTTTGCTGCCATTTGGATAAAGGATTGCTGGTAGAGCCAGCTTGATTTTGTAGATAGCTAATATTTGCTCTATCCAGTTTTTCTGTAGCCCTTATGACCTTTCGCTGCTCCTTGAGGATGCGAGTGCGATGTATATGATTAGCTGATCTCAGACTTCCTTCTGCTACGCCGCCAAGTTTATGAGCTGATTCAATCCCAACATTTTCATCCTCATTTTGAGCAAGCTGACGGTGTATTTCCGCTGTGGACAGGGCTGAGGCAGTAGCTCCTAAACCAGAAGGCCTTTTCTTAAGCTGAATTTCTTCAAACTGAAGTTTTACCGGTTTTTTCACTGTCTCCATGTAAATGTTGCTATGACCTGTTCCGAGAGGTTCAGCCTTGGCTCTTTTAACTGCTTTATCAAATTGCCTGGAAGCTTTATTTGCTTTTTTAGCAGGCTTTTTAAGTTCGTGAGCTTCATATTCTTCATCAGTGAATTTCAGCTTGCTGACAGTTCTTTTTGATTTCGGTGGACTCATATCACACCCCCTTAACCTCAGCTGGTTTGGTAGTCATAATGCGATAAAGCTCTGTGTCCTTAGGAAAGCGATCCGTAAAGGGAAGAATAACATTACCGTAGAATAAAAGACCTTCGCCTTCACCTGAATGAGTAACATAGGAAAGCTGATGAGGGGAAATATTAAGCTGCTTGGCCAGGATCTGGCGATCGCCTCCTGCTTGATTCAGCATGTAAACAAAGTCGCTGTTTTCAAAAATATTTTCAATTTCTCGCGAAGATAGAAGATCCTTAACATTTTGCGTAATACCGGTAGGTATGCCGCCCCATTTTCTGAATCTCTTCCAGATTTCAACTGAATAGGCTGCAGTTTGTTCTTCCTTGAGAAGCAAGTGAAATTCATCAATGTAGTAACGGGTGCTTTTACCCTCAGCTCGATTTGCTGTTACACGGCCCCAGACCTGGTCTTGCACAATAAGCATGCCTAACTTTTTAAGCTGCTTGCCCAGTTCTTTAATGTCAAAACAGACCAGGCGATTTTGGATGTCCACATTGGTGCGGTTATTAAAAACATTAAGTGAGCCGCTGACGTAGATTTCCAGAGCAGTTGCTATTAGCCTGGCTTCCTTTTCCGGCTGTTCAAGAAGAATGCGGTGTAAGTCTCCTAAAATTGGTACATTTTCCGGTTTTGGATCGTTTAGATAATCCAGATAAACCATTCGTACACAGCGGTCAATAACGGTCTTTTCAATAGGCTGAAGACCTTCTCTGCCACCAACAATCAGTTCACAAAGGGATAGGATGAAGTCCGATTTTAATGATAAGGGGCTTTCGTCTTCAGAGTAGTTTAAGTTTATATCCATAGGGTTGATATAATGTCCGCTGGTAGGAGATACCTTAATGACCTGTCCTTGAAGGCGCTCAACCAGTGGATAGTATTCGCCTTCCGGGTCACAGATTGTAATGTCATCCTGAGTGATCAAAAAAGCATTAGCAATTTCTCTTTTTGCTGAAAAGGATTTACCACTTCCCGGAGTGCCAAGAATTAATCCATTAGGGTTTTTCAAAGCCTTGCGGTCTACCATGATAAGGTTATTTGATAAGGCGTTGAGTCCGTAATATAGGGGCTCACCTTCACGCTGAAACAGCTCCTGGGTCGTGAAAGGGACAAAGATAGCCGTGCTTGATGTTGTCAAACCACGCTGGATTTCTATTTGATTAAGGCCGAGAGGAAGAGATGAATTAAGACCGGCTTCCTGCTGGAAATCCATTCTGACCAGTTGGCAGTTATATTTTTGTGCAATTCCTTGGACCTGAAAAATATTGTTATCCAGCTGCTGCTTACTGTCTGCAGTGTTCATAATAAGGAACGTTATTAAGAACATCCGCTCGTTGTGACTTTGTAAATCCTGCAGTAATTTTTTAGCTTCGCCGCCATAGGTGGCCAGGTCGGTTGGTATAATGTCCATATCGTAGCCAGATCTGACTGCTTTTTTCTGTTCTTCTATCTTCATCCTATCCAAATCGGTTATCTTACGTTTAATAGTTTTAATAGCTGAAATCTGGTCTATTGACTGGATATGAAGGGTCACTACCAGGCTGTTTTCTACAGATAGAAAATCTGCCAGCATGCGGTCGTTCAGTTCTGGTGCTAAGATTTGCAGAAAAGAGACGGCACAGTTTTTTCTTCCCATCTGAAAGGTACGATTTGCAGAAAAATCAAAGGATGATGGGGCAACGAAGTCCTTAGTGGAAAGCCCTGATGGAGGCAGCCAGTCCCAATCAAACATGAAGCGTTCCTGGCTGTCTAAGTGGTAGATACTATGCAGAAGTTTCAGCCGTTCTTTCCCGTTTAAAGGTTCTGCTACAACACCAAGTCTTTTAAAGCTGTTTAATAGATCATTTTCAATACGGTCAAGCCTTGGTTTTGCAGTTTTAAAGCTTTCTGATTCTATGCCAAAGCTAAGAAATTTAGTTTTTGAAAGTCCGTTATTTCCTTTTGCTAACTGGCTTCGGAGCATGTTTGCATATTCTTCTCGTATATCATTGAAGTCATCGTTTTGGTTTGGTATGAGTACGGATTGTTCAAAATCCTCTATGCTAGTACTTAGATTTAAAAAAGAAAACTGAAAGCGGATGGAGCTGTCAAAGTAGTTGAGAAAATCACACCAGCCATCAAAGATGGCGGTTTTATCCTCGTTTTGAGCAAGCTGATAGTTTATATCCTGGAATTGTATAGTTTTTGTGTACAGTAAATCTGTTACCTGGCAGATGCCTTCTGGATATATACGCAGATAAGGAATAGTCTGCTGCGCTGTATGAGGCACATTACCCTCACGTTTAGCCTTTGCTATGGCACTTTCAATGCGGCTTTTTTCCTCTCGCGATAGTTTTCTTTGTATGATTTTTTTGTTGGACAATCGCTTTTACCTCCTTGTCTAAAAGTGTTTGCCGCTCCACGGCAGCATAGAAATTATCAGTGCGATATGGGCGTTTTTTAGGTCTAATAAATCTAGCTTGAATAATTTGAAATAGAATCTTTTCCAGAGGCTGGCCGTTTCTTTCATACATGGCAAACAGAAAGAAGGGAAGCATGGAGAATACCATTAACAGCGCTGCTGTACTTACATTCAGATGCGGTTTGGCAAGAAAAAACAGCGGTACTCCTACGAGGGCTCCGCCGCCAAAACATATTAACTGTCTTTTAGTGAGATTAAACATCACTTTGGTTTTTATCCTGGTAAGATCCTTTGGAACAGGAACATAGGCCACTTAACATCCCTCCTTTCTGTTAATGGGCATTAAATATAGATTTGGCTAGGCTACCGGTCTTAAACAGGGTAAAGCATAAAAGAACGGTATAGCCCATTGTTGTCCAGATAGCCATGATGATATCTGCATCTGTGGCAATGTTTTGTACTAATACGGCATAGATACCAACGCATACCATGATGAGGAAAGCCTGAAATGCCAGAGCCAGCAAAGAACGGAGATAATTTTGTCCCATGCTGCCCCATTCGCGGTTAACCATAGTGGCAATTGGTACAGGCCCTACTGAAGTGACAAGATAAATTTCAATCATCCTGCCATAGATAACAAGAAAAATACATATGCTTAATGCATGCATTGTAAAACCTATAAAAAGGCTTTGAAACCAAAGTCCAAAGAGTGGACCAAGTTCCATAGCAGCCAATTTTGTTTCAAGGTCTGTTACAGCGTTGGCAATATCTACTGAAGCATCTGCCGAGATAACACCGGATGCACCGTTTACTACTGCCTGAGCCATATCAAAAATACCCATAACTATATCGAAAGTATGGGTGACCAATAGCACTGCTACAAAAGTTTTAAAAATCCATTTAAAAAATATCCAGGTATCGAATTCATTGAGATTGTTTCGGTCAATGACCATCTGTATAAGCTCATAGGTCATCACAAATGCAAGTATTACTCCTGCAATAGGAATAATGACGCTTTCGGAGAGGCTGCGAATCATGGAAAAGACGCCAACATTCCAAGCTGCTGGCGTCAATCCAACCTGACCCGCGATTTCGCCAACCTGATGATTGACGTTATCAAACATCCCCGACAAATTTGTGATGATGCCTTCTGTGAGTACTGTTTTCAACCATTCAGTAATTTTGTCGAGTATGCTTTCCATAATAATTTACCCGATTAACCGAAGAGACCGGAAAGCAAGGGCACTAGTACGATTCCGATCAGGGCAACTCCGCCACCTGCCATCAGCTGCTTCATGCCTTGAGATTTGGCTCCGGGGTTGTCATTACCATAGCCTTCAAGAAGGTTTATTACTCCCCAGATAGCAAGACCAGCTCCAAGGGCAACAACCAAAGTTTGCAATACATCAACTGCACTATTAAAAAATGCCATTATATTACCTCCATTTATTTTGTATTTGGAATTAAAAAAAGCCGCTTATTCTGCGGCTTCATTACTGGCGAATAAGTCCATGTGGTATACATCATAGACATCATCCATTTTAAGTTTGAGACGAGTGGACAGATACTTCTCTATGTTAAAGGCGTTCCGTGGATCTGCATCAGAGAGATATCTGTAATTGGGGTGCTTTGTGATATCGTATTTATTCGATAAAAATGGTCGTACTCCACGTAATTGCAATATGCATTTTCCGCCATCCAGTACGGCCAATTCATCTATGCTCATCAACTCCTTTCCTAGTTTCTGATAGTTTAGACTGTGGGAAACCTCACGGCCTCGGCTTTCCCCGGTATTAAAAGTGTCTATGGTCTCCTTTCCTAGAGTTTCCGAAAGCTCCTTCAAAGTGGTTCGTTCTTTACCTCCCAAAAATATTGTACTGTCCATATTGCCGATTATGGTGTCACAGTGATCCTTGTAAAGAGCTTTCAGTTGAGACTGGGCCTGCAATACTAGGCAAGCTGAGATTTCCCGGCTTCTGATAGTAGCAACTAATTTTTCCAGCTTAGGAATCTGACCAATATTTGCTGCCTCATCAATAAGGCAGCGTACATGGACGGGCAGACGACCTCCATAAACGTCATCAGCCTTATCGCATAACAGATTAAAGAGCTGCGTATAAGCCATGGAAACCAGGAAATTGAAAGTATCATCCGTGTCGCTGATGATTATAAAAAGGGCTGTTTTTCTGTCTCCAAGTGTGTCCAGCTCCATCTCATCATAGGCAGTAAGATCTCTTAATTCTTTGATATCGAATGGGGCAAGACGGGCTCCGCAGCTTATAAGAATAGATTTTGCAGTTTTTCCTGCTGCCAACTTATACTTCTTGTATTGCCGCACAGCAAAGTGTTCAGGGTCTCTATCCTCCAAAGAAGCAAACATTAAATCGACTGGATTTTGAAAATCCTCGTCATCCTCTCTGACCTCTGAAGCATTGATAAGTTCAATTAGAGTAGTGAAATTACGCTCGCTTTCCGGTGCTTCATAATGGATATAGCCTATTAGTGCGGTGTAAAGAAGTGTTTCGGCTTTTACCCAAAAATCATCTCCAGCTTTACCTTCACCTTTGGTATTTGCAATGAGTGCTGTGACCAGCTTTAGAATATCCTTCTCACTGCGGATATAGGCAAAAGGATTATAATGCATGGATTTATTGAAGTTGATAGTGTTGAGGATTTTAATCTTATAACCTTCCCTAAGTAGAAGCTGGCCACATTCAACGACGACACTACCTTTGGGATCGGTAACAACATAGCTTGAGTGACATTGCATTAGATTAGGTTTCAGCCAGAATCTTGTCTTACCTGAGCCGGAACCGCCCACCACCATAACGTTCTTGTTTCGGGCAAGTCTTGGATCCTTTGGTCTATTGTTCATGGTAAGTCGCTCTGTTTCTGTGAGAATCACATTGTTTCTAAAAATAGGATCGATAAAGGGTTTAATATCTTCAGACTTACCCCATCTGGCAGAGCCGTATTCTATATTCTTTCTATACTTTTTGGCGTTTCTGCCCTTAAAATAAACTGCTATTTTTATTGCTATAGCAATTACAATACCCAGTAGCAAATCGTTTAGCTGGAAGCTCGGCCAGGGTGATTTAAAGGGTAAACCCAAGCCATTCATCAGATGGAGCACTTTTTGAGAAGCATCTTGTCCAGGAGAATATCTCCAGGCTTCACCTAGCTTGGTAGAAACCAGGGCTATAAGAATATAGGGGAAATTGAAAAGGAGCAGTCGCCTGATTTTTTCTTTCATCGTGCCAGCTCCTTATCTTTGTTTTTAACTTTGTCAATAACTTTGGATTGAACTAATGTCTTGAACTTAGCAAGTTGTTCCATTACGGAAAGCTGCTTATCCTTTTTGAGTACCTTTGCAGTGTATTCCGTGAATGCAGCCGTGAGGGCATCCGCATCTCGAGCTTTAAAAAAGACCAGATACTTGGGCTTGTCTCCTGAAATATCTTTCTTCAATGCATAATCGACTCCGTATTTTCTGGCAACGCGTTCAAAGGATTTGATGTTTTTATCAGTGATTTCAATATTTGCAACACCTGCATTTTGGCCAATAAGCTCTTTAACCGTTTGCTTACCGTGAGGAATCTTAGGTGGACTGTCAAGGCTCTTTTTCATTTCTGCTAAAAGGTTGACTATGGCATCTTTCAAAACTCTGCCTGTGATTTTGCCTGTGCTAACTGCTAAAGCAACTGTTCTGTGTTCAACTTCTTCTTGCAAAGAATTTCCTCCTTTCTGTTATTTTATTTTTGTTAAAGCTCATACTCAGCTGCTTTATGACGCAATTTGGGGACTGTTAACTCATCTTTTGGCTTGATTGGGATAGCGACTATTTTACTGCCCATCCTCATAAATATTTCTGGGTCAGCATACTTCTTTAGATATTTCTCAGCCAGTTCTGGCGATAAGGAATCGAAATTTTCGTCGCTAAGACCACAAATGAGAAAAGTTCCGGCTATTATGTCATAATCCTCATGCTTTCTATTAAGTGGCAAACCAAGGAGTTTACCTTCTTCATTACATACAATGGCTACTGGGTCATCATAAGGATAAATAGCTTCTATATGGCCACCAACTGCCTGTTGCAATGATTTAAGATCACCGGTGATATTAACCATCCTTGGCCTTTTTTCAGGTTCAACAATTAATACATCCATAAAATTCACCTCCGTTTTTTGCTTTTAAATATGCTGAGTGTCCTATTTGTTTTTCTTTTGATTATGGTTTTTTACTGTTAAAATTCCACTCAACGTTGTTGCTGGTACTCTGTATCGTTCAGCAATGGCAATATCATTTTTAACTGATTCATCTATCTTTGTGCCACATACTACAAGTATGTTTGAGCGCCTCAAGTAGTCTTGAGATATATCGATACTGTCTTTATGTTCTTGTGGGATACTGCTATCTATAAAAGTAGAGAGCATAAGCATAGGGCAGATAGGGTTATAACCGGCTTCAAAGATTTTTCTACTGTATTCAGCTGCCATTTCTGTGTTTTCATTTGTATCGCTTCCCCAGGAAGCAGTTATATAAGCGAGGGGTCTTTTCATTATTAAGTACTCCTTTCAGAAAAATATTCAAATATAGTGACAAAAGGTCTATCCATAAAGGTCATGATTAACAAGTGCTGAATAATAGCTGTCGATTGTAGAGGGTGCATTAAACAGGGTAGTCAGAAGATATTTTTTTATATTTCGAACATAAGTGGTGTTTTTATTCAGGCATTCGAACACATACTCAATATGCATACTGTTAATGCGGAGTAGTTTTTCCTTAACAAGAGTAGTAGGGTATTCATCTCCTGCAACAGTTAAATACTCCCGTTTAGAACAGAGAGTTTCTGCCATTATGTCAACAATTTCATCCAGGCGGTCCTTATGAAACCGGTCAACGATTAAATCGTATTCAATATTCTGGCGGATGGTTTTTTTAATTGAATGCACATCTAATCCAATCAAATCATTTCGCATATCATGCTCTATTGATGGATAAGGAATTGATAGATGGTTATTTAATACCTCCTTCCTTAATAAATCTTTATTTAATTTGTTATTAGTATTTAATTGCATTGGATTTTCCAATGTTGGATTCTCCTTATTTGGGTTATCCAAGATTGGTTTTTCCAACATAGGCTTTTCCAGTGCAGGATTATCTGAATCAGGCTGTGAATCATCTGCAGGATCTTCTATCTGATGTGGTTTTTCAAATATCGTATATTCGGTTCCTTTGAGATGCCCTAGTTCGTTTCGCTTTCTAGTTCTGATAATATAACCAGCTTGTTCTAATTCTTTTACAGCTTCACGAATAGCATCAACGCTTTCTTTGTTTATCATCGAGAGGCCTTTTAAGGTATAATCCCAGTTCTCTGGAAGCGACAACATCTGTGAAAGCAATCCCTTTGACTTAAGCGATAATTCTTTGTTTCTCAAATGATGATTTGCCATAACCGTGTAATCTCTAGTTTTTTCAACTCTGAAAACAGCCATCAACATACCTCCTTTCACGAGTAAATAAGAAACGCTTCAGTAAGAAGCGATGGGATAAGTCTACCTTTCTTGTGAATGCTGTCGTTTTCGTGACCAGGTTTCAAGCAGCTTTATGATAGTTTCCTCCATTTGTTGTGGAGTATAGGATTTAGGGAAATATTTCTTTAACTGATCACCTTTAAGAGTTACTTTATCGACTTCACCTTTTTTATCTTCAGACATTATGGCTGACATCACGTCAAAGGTTAGTTTTCCTTCCTGACTAAACTTCTTTAATCTTTGCGCCTGAGATAGAGAAGGAGTAGATTGTTCCATTTCCATTGCATCAAGGAGCTGACGCTGCTCTTCCGGATTTAAAAAAGAAAGTTCAACAGCAGGATTGAAAGCAATATTTTTATTATCAACCATATCCAGCAGAGGTGTAATAAGCTCAGTTAGACGAATGTAGCGCTGGACATTTCGGGCACTATCTCCTACATTATCAGCTACCTTTTCATCTGCTCGAAACTTCGTGCCAATTCGGCCCGAAGTTAAATCATTCCGGTTACCTTGCCGCTTAATTGCTTCTAACTTAAGTTTATAAGCAAAAGCTCTTTCACTAGGCAGGATGTTTTCTCTTTGAATATTACTGTCAACCATGATGATTGTGGCTTCATCATCATCTAAATCGCGGACAATAACAGGAAGAGTTTCTTTCCCGGCAAGTTCACTGGCCCTTTTACGCCTATGACCGGAAATAAGTTCATAACCGCCATCTTCACGAGGTCTTGCTATGGCAGGCATTAAAACGCCGTGCTTTATGATACTTTCAACTGTTTCTATCATTGATTCATCATCTGCTACTTTGAAGGGATGATTTTTAAATGGATGTAATTCAGATAAAGGGATATCTACAACTTTTTCCTGAGAAGCTTCAACCTTTGCTTCTTCAGTTTGAAAAATATCATCGTATGATGTCAGACTTAGATTTTTGCCTTTTGATTTCAAGCTTCAACACCTCCTTTGTCAGATTCTTATATGCTTCAGCAACTTTACCTTTCGGGTCATGGGCAAATATGCTTTTGCCGTAAGAAGCAGTTTCAGCAGCCCGTACAGAATGGGGAATGGAAGTATCAAAAACCTTGAGCTTGGATCCATAGGTTTCTCTTAGTAAAGAAGATATTTCTTTAGCATCGTTGGTTCTACCATCAACCATAGTAAGTAGAATTCCATCGATTTTTAGTTTAGGGTTAATTTGTTTACGTACTTTGCTGATAGTTTGAAGAAGTTGCTCTAAGCCTTTTGCAGACAAATATTGAGCTTGTACAGGAATTAGAACGCTATCTGAAGCTGCCAGGGTGTTTACCGTCAGCATGCCAAGGGATGGCATACAATCTATCAAAACATAATCATAATTATTCTTTATATTTTCCAGATATTGTTTCAGTATCTTTTCTCTACTCATTGTATTTACTAAGGATACTTCAAGTCCTGACAACTCGATGTTTGCAGGCACCAGGTCTACACCTTCCGGATGATGTATAATACCTTCATCTGGTGCAGGCTCTATGTCATTCATAGTCTTTGATAAGACAGAGGTGAGGGTTATAGGGATATGATCTGGCTGTGGATTCCCAAGACTGATAGTTAAACTTCCCTGGGGGTCACAATCTATAAGTAACACCTTTTTGCCTTCTGATGCCAGGCCTATGCCTAGATTGGCACAAGTGGTAGTCTTTCCAACACCACCTTTCTGGTTAGCGATGGCCATTACATTGCAGGACAAGGCAGTTCACCTCCAACTCTATTTAAAATGGTTGTAAGAAACGAAGTTAAAAAGCAATTGAAAAATATGCTTGGTCTTTGGTCTGTAATGATGTGGCTGTCGATTGTTTCAGGCATTTCGCAACCAATTACTTCATACATCATTCCTAAAAACACAGCGAATTGGTCATCATCTGTAATGGAATGAATGTAAAACATGGTGTCAACAAATTCACCCAGACCATCTAAATCATCAAAAGATTCAGATACGACTTTAGCAAAGACTTCTCCTTGCTGCTCAGCCAATTTGTAGACCTGCTTGTAACGTTGATTAAAGGTTTCTTTCATGGCGACCTCCTTAAAATTTGGTAAAATAAAACCGCCACGGGCGGTGACGGCTCTATCTTGGTTAACTATACAATTCATTATTAGCGACAGTTGGAAAAATAACTATTGACAAATAAAAATAGTGTGATAAACTAAAATATTCCAAACAAGCTTTGATGGGCAACATCATAGACTACCGTTTATATAATTTTGGAGCTCTGCTCTGGAAAGGAGGTAGTGCTATGAACTTCACGGTTACCGTCGATTGGCGGTTTGTTGTTGCCCTTGGCGTAGCTGTAAGTGGAATCATCCTCTGTGTGAAGATGGAATCCGACGCAGCGGAGAGAGTCTCAATCCATGCGATTGATGCTTGTAAGGAGTTTGCGGTTGCTGATTACTGCAACCAATAACTCCCCCTTTTGTCAGGGCACGTAATCTTCGGATTATGTGCCAATTATTATATATGCATAGGAGGCAAGCAACTATGAACAATAAAACTGTGACAAATACTGAGAAAACTGGGGATGGTAGGTGCTCTGATATCTATACTAATGAGATAAAAACGAGCATCAAGGCACTAACGCGTTTTAGAGAGGCATGGCTTCGTACCTCATCCGCTTGGGACACAGACTTATTTCAGTATGCAGACCCGGACTTTTACTTTTTCCGGTTCATAATCGACAGGCAAGAAAAAAACACCGAGCCATTTATGATTCGGGTATTGCTTCGTGTAATGGAACGTTATGGGATAAGTTTTGAAATCCCAGATAACACATTTGCGTTTATTATAAGTGAGAAGGGAAAAAGATATGGCTATAGATTTATTGATTTCTATCAAGATCAAGATGTTAATGCCATTCTTCAACAAAACGAAGTGGACGAAGCATACATTTTGAGAACTTGGAAGCCAGGAAGAGCTGATGAGTGGATCTCCAGAGAAAATAATCAGCATGCAGCTAACGCTCAAAAGCTGAAAGCCATATCAATAGCGACTTTCTTTGAACAATATTTTGGTGTCACAGAATATGAGGATTTTTTCTCGGCTATTGACCAATATTTAAAAGACGCAAGAGAAATAATTGGACATAAGTCAATTAAATACTTTTCAACAATGAACTTGGCAACGCAGAAAGCCTTTTTAGAGAAGATACTTCTTGACTGGCAATACAAAAGTTACGAGTTTAAAATTATCGATCGTAGCGACGAGAGGGTTCAAGAATTCCTATACTTCTCACCAAGTTTGTTTCCCAAAACTGAACTTGACACAATGCATAAAAACTATATATCTGATTCCATATACAAGGTAATGCTTGGAAATCAGGAATTTGCAGAAAGTTTTCTTACTTCAGAATGGTTGTTCCATTCCCTAAAAGAACTAAAACATTTCGATTATACTGCAATAATCAGCGGTTATTTGAAATCCGTTGAACAACTTCTATATAAAATTGTCATGCTTAATGTAGATAATAACTGCAAAATTTCCATGAGCAGTGCTAATAAAATAATTAATAAAGCTAAAGAGAATCAGATTGCTACATACAAGAGGTATCACGATGCTTGGAAAGTGATACCAATAGATTCAAATGAAAAATTCAAATATATTGATTTAACCTCTGCCCAAGTACAATATATGAATAGTTCGATAGGGGCATTTGAACATTTCCTTAGAAAGAATCCGCATATACTCGTTTACCCAGAAAGGGCAACAACGATAGCAGATATGGTGAGTTGCTTCCGAATTGAATGTCGGAATGGATTTTTTCATACACATAACTTGTCTGATTGGAAAATAGTCGAAGCGGTTCGTTCTAATGCAATATATCTGTACTTTATTTTGTTGGGCGGGTGTATTATCCCCCAAACTAAAATGAGTGACTTGGGTTTCTTATCCGATGACAGCTTTGATGAACTCTGCAAAAGAATACGTGAATTTCAACACTATAATGTGGAATTCATCTTTGAGTATACTGATGGAAGAAAACGCAATCTAATCTTCGATTTCTTGAATAATACCATTGAATATACTGACGATGGTGTTGAGCATTATCAAAGTCTGGTATTCTACGAGGTCGAAGAGTTTTGCCTAGAAGCATATGAAAAACTCAATGAGGGAATAAGGAATGATCAAATTGTGTATCTGAGAAGAGATAACCTTCCCACTCGCATTTTTGGAGTATATCGCGATGGACAAACAGAGGAAATACCCCTATAGGTGGAAAAACTCATCAAATTTGTACTTATAGTCTGATATTCTATCAATATATGATTGTAGTTCCAAAAAACTGCAGGTTTCCTCAATTTGAGGGAAACCGCAGTTTTTGTATATAACGAGTAGTATATTTAGGGATTGTTGAGCAACCTCTTTTTTTTGAAATGTAGCTCCAAAGTGGAAAATAAAAATCCATCGGTACATTGGCAAAATAATTTATTGCAGAGCCTTTTCCAGATTCGTCGCTATAAACGGCAAGTTGATTGTAATATTATTTATAGGTTTTTCTGGAGATCTCTTTAGAGTGACGGTTAATTTTAGTAAATAATTATATTTTCTATTCGATTTTGGATTTTAAGCCTTGAAACTCAGGTCCTAACATAAATTCGAGCAATGATATTTTAGGTATAACGTATTTGTTACCCATATGAAAACAAAATAGCCACTTTTTACTACACCATTTTGCTACAGTATTACGATGGTAACCAGTAATTTTTGAAACATCTTGAGCACTCAATATATCTGGATAATAAATCATTCTACTAGAATAAACTGCAGATAATTTATTCTTTTCTTCTTCTGACAGTTCTTTTGGTCTGCTTCTGGAACCTTTATATTTTGCACCTGTCTTGTACCAGCCAACAGGAGCGGCAAAAACCTCAGGTGTTTTATCTCTTGTTTCTAGGTACTTTATTACATCAGTCAATTCTATTTTATATTTACGTGTCTTTTTCCCACTATTTATACAAGGAATATATCCATTGTCCAGAAGATGCTTTGCAGTTCTTTTACTTATGTGGCATATCCTATACAGTTGATCTTTTGTTATAACCGGCGGATATTCTTTCAATAGGTAGTCATACTTATTTTTATCTTTCATAGAATCACCTTTTTCAATTTTATTATCAACGGCAGGTAATTCTAATAATTAAAATATCTTTCTTTGTAAACCTGTTAGTTCTCTCCTAATTCTCTCCTGTTCTCTCCTAGTTCTCTCTTTTTTCCCGAAAATAACAAAAATCGGAGTTTACTCGAACCCACTGTATTTTCAGGGTTTTTCAGTATAATAGTAAAAAAAGGCCGATTTTATAAGGTTTTTAGAGACCGTTATATACTCTTGTTTTCTTTCAATTTCCACTATAATGTGCGAAGGGGAATTGACTCGAAAAGCGGTAGGTCGTTAACGCGGCGCGGGAGTTCAAATCTCCCCTTCTCCGCCAAATAAAAAAGTCATGTATGATAATTTCAACTCATACATGACTTCTTTTTATATACTTTGCTTATAAGTTGGATTTAGTCTCAATTCTCTTGTGTAAGAACGCTCATTGGGTCAATGTACTCACCATCAATAATCAGGCTAAAGTGTAGATGAGGGCCTGTTGCTTCACCTGTCTCACCAACATAGCCGATAACATCGCCTTGTTGGACGACATCGCCCTCAGCAAGATCTTCTGCAAATCCAAATAATATCGAGTACAACGTCTGAATATCGTTGCCGTGATCTAAAACGACATAATATCCATCTATATCATTTTCATCCATTTCAATAATAGTACCTGTGTTAGCTGCTAATACAGGAGTTTCGTTTGGCGCGGGTATGTCAATACCATTATGGAATTTCATAATCTTTTCAACCGGATGCATGCGAGTGCCATATGCGGAGGAAATACGATTATACCCCGTTACAGGCCATATGTACTCCACGCCGATATTACTATCATTTAGTATATTTGATTCCTCCGTGATATTCGAATCCTGAATAGCATCATCCAGTTTAAGTTCGTTAATGATATTTATAGAATATTCGCTATCGGTATCCTCTGCTGTTACATTCATGAATGATGCCATTGCGATTCCTGTAATACATAATGTAGCCGCGATAGCAATTGAAACAATAATAATTCGTTTTGAGGTATTTTTTACGTTCATCATATGTGCTAGTCTCCTTTCAATTCCTCTTTTTGATTCTGCAAGTGTAGCGTACATGCCAGTATGTTGATTTACAACCCTGTACAGGACATTAAGGATTGTTTCACCATAAAATTTACGTTCTTCCATGCTCATATCAGATACTACCTGCTCATCACATGAAAGCTCGCAGAAAGAGTCAATGTTTTTTGTCAGTCTGTATGCTACTGGATTAAACCAATGGATTGCGTTTACCATAAGCGCCAGAGATTTTACCCATAAATCACGTCGCTTGAAATGAGTAAGCTCATGTTTGAGAATAACGTTAAGTTCTCTTTCGCTTATTTCGACTTCGGGCAGTATTAAAAAGGTTTTGAACATGCCAGTAAGCATGGGTGTTTTAATGATATTGTTTGACAATATCCGAAGATTGCCGTTTATACCCATTTCAGTCATCGAATTTTCAAGTGCCAAAAGTGTTAGCCTATCATCAATTTCCAAACTTGTACGAATGATTTTCCGTTTGAACCTGACAAATCGGATGCCATAGAAAAGTGTGAACACTAAAACCCCAGCAAGCCATATAAGTGGTAAAAATGATAAAAATGTTTTGAATATAAAAGTAGTTGTTGTAGGTGCGGTGGGTGATACAGTAGCAAGGTCTATTTGCGGTAATGCCTGTCCAATTTCAAGTGGTAATTTATCCGTTTGTTGTACTGCTATCATATCATTAAGGATGACGGGCACATTTGGAAGTCCCTGATTCGTCGTACTTAGCATATTCGAAAGAAGATTACCGCCAACAATTCCAACAGGAACAAGCATAAACAATACCACTAATGTATACATACGATAATGCCATGTTGCTGTTAGTGTTTTTATCGTTAAAGGACGCAAGAGTGCTAAGCACAAAACAAGAAAGATACCCGTTGCAGACATCAAAAGTACGGCGATAAATGCTGCGTTCATTCTTCCGCCTCCTTTTGTGAAAACCATTGTCTCAGTTCGGCTATTTCCTCTGCAGTCAAGTCGTTGCCCTCGTATAAGGCTGTGATAAAACTCTTTACAGAACCGTCGTGTACAGATTCAAGAAAAGTTCGAGTTTCAAACTGTTTGTATTCGCTCTCAGTAATCAGTGGTATGTACTCATTTGACCGCCCATGCCGTACAGAGGTCAAAATACCTTTTTCTATTAATCGGGCGAGAAATGTTAAAACCGTGTTTGGTTTCCACTCTTTATTAATCGTTTTTAAGTCCTCAAGTAATTTAGCAGAGGAAACCGATTGTCCTGCTGCCCATACAAGCTGCATAACTTCTCGTTCAGCGTCCGACATCTTTTGAAGTTTACTCATAAAAGTCACCTCCATTCAATATACTACACCGTGTAGATAATAACATTCTACACGGTGTAGGGATATATGTCAATAGAACTTCCTAAATTAATAAATGCCTCTTATTTCAACTTAATGCGACCATAGGACCCAGATCATAATATATCCTACAGTTACTGCAATTAAAGTAAATGGAACACTACTGGAAGGCAGAAAACTGGTTTTCATAAAATTAATATGATAAAATGATAGACAAAGAAATACCTAATTGGTGAGTTTATATAAATCAGCGCCGATTGTGGGTGGTAAAATAAAGTAGATCACATTCATTTTCAGGGAATATTTCAAACTATCCTAAACCCTGAATTGAAAATTATAGTCTTCCAGAAGCAACACCTATCAGATTCAGTTAGCTATCGTTCGATAATGTTGGCAAACATATATTAGTATAAATGAACAACGTTTGATTCTACAGACGAAACAGCTATTATTTGCATCAAGATTTTATTAGTCAATTTTTATAGGGGGTATGATTTATGGAAGAAATAAAATTGGATCATGAACAAGAAGTACTTTTTGAAATTATGGAAAATACTAGTGATAATATCTTTATTACTGGAAAAGCTGGCACTGGAAAATCCGTACTACTAAAATACTTTGTTAATAACACTAAAAAGAATGTTGTTGTATTAGCACCTACAGGTATTGCAGCTATTAACGTAGGAGGGCAGACAATACATTCTTTTTTTGCATTTGATTATGCAGCTTTAAATCCAGATGATGTTTGGATTAACGACGAAACTGCTCAACTTCTCCAAAAGGCTCATACTCTAATCATTGATGAAATTTCTATGGTTCGATCGGATATCATGGAATCTATAGATCGAAAATTTCATGAAGCTTTTAAAAATCAAGCTAACTATGAAGATATAAAAGATTTAGCTTTCTGCGGAAGTCAAATAATTGTTTTTGGAGACTTATATCAGTTGCCACCAGTTATAGCAGAGGATGAAGTAAGAAGCTATTTGAATGAGAAATTTGGGGGACCATATTTCTTTGATGCACCAGTAATAAAAAAATCAAATCTAAAAATCTATGAACTTGAAAAAATTCATAGACAAAAAGACCAATATTTTCAAATTATGCTTAATAATATAAGAATAGGAAGAATATCTCCTGATTTAATCGATGAATTAAATAAAAGAGTTATACGACTAGATGAAGAAAGCGATATTTTGACAATAGCAACTACCAACAAGATTGTAGATGAAATGAATTATAGAAAGTTTAAGGCATTACCAGGAGATGAGTTCAACTATGAAGCCATTATTAATGGTGATGTTGACCAAGTATATGGACAGTTGGAAAGCCTATTAAAACTAAAAGTAGGTGCTCAAGTTATCATGCTTAGAAACCACTGGCAAAATGGGGAATTGATTTGGGCTAATGGGACTTTAGGAGAAATAGTAGAGCTTTCAGATGAAACAGTTAAAGTAAAGATAGGTAGGGATATCCATGATGTAAAACCTGTATCTTGGGAAACGCGGAAGCATAAATACAATACTGTAACACAAACTATTACAAAGGAAAAGATAGGAGAATTTATTCAATATCCTCTTAGATTGGCTTGGGCACTAACCATACATAAGGCTCAAGGACAAACTTATGAAAGTGTTTGTGTGAATTTAGGATATGGAACTTTTCTCCCAGGACAAGCCTATGTTGCCTTAAGTAGGTGTCAGTCATTGGATAAATTATTTCTTACAAGACCTTTTAGAGCATCTGATATAAAGATTGATAACAATGTAAAACATTTTATAGATGCCAATCACTTTCCTATCCATGGAACAGGTGATACTCAAAACTATGAGATAGATTGTAAGAAAAGAGAGAAAACCTCATTGCTAATTTCTTGCTCAAAACTTAAGAGATCTGTTTCTTGTGAAGCTGAATTAATGTATGAACCTAGCAACCTATTCCGTAAGTCATTAGCTTATGCCAAAAATATTTCTGATGACATAAGAATATTATCTGCAAAATATGGGCTCTTGAAGTTAGATGATGTGATAGAACCCTATGATGAGACCTTAAGTGATAAGTCTAAAGATGAAATGGCTGCTTGGGGAAAGAAGACTGCCTTACAAATATTTGAAGACTATGATTTACAAACAACTAAATTTGTTATACTTGCTGGGAAAGATTATTATGATCCTTTGATGGATTATCTTCCAGAAATTATGCTACCTCTAATAGGTATGCCTTTAGGAAAAAGATTAGCTATGTTAGACTATCTTATAATGTCCAGTAGATTACACCAGCTTTTTAATAATATGTCTAGGTATTATTCAGATACAATTAATAGTATAGAATTTGATAGTGGCATATATATTGTTTTTGAAAAAGGTGAAAACTACTATGATATGGATAGAATAGTTAGGGTCGGCACACATTTAAGTGATGGCAGATTAAAGGACCGTTTAAAAGACCACTTTCTTAGAGAAAATAAAGATGGCAGCATATTTAGAAAAAATATAGGAAGAGCAATTCTTAATAAAAACAATCATCCCTATTTAGAATATTGGAATATGAATACTAGCAAACCAGCAATAGTTGAAAAAATGGGAAGTAAATATAATTCAACATTTCAGAAAAAACTTGAAAAGCAGATTAGTAGATACGTAAGAGATAATTTGTCATTTATATGTATTCCTGTTGCGACTAAAGAAGAACGCTTACGCTTAGAAGAAGGAATTATCGCAAGTCTAAACTTGGCATCTGATTTTGTTGCAAGCACTGAATGGAGAGGGCAATATAGCCCAGAGGAAGAAATCAGACTGAGTGGAATGTGGTTAAAAGAAGGGCTTAATGGGAGGCCTTTATCAGAAAGTGAATACAACAAATTGGAAATTTATTGTAAGGGAGGCTACTCACAAACTCAAGACAAGTGGGGAAAAAATATTCCAATTATGTCTATTCCTAGTACTAATAAAAATGTAAAATCAAGAACATCTGAAGTAGCAGAATATATTTCAGTAAAGTTGTCAGATGCTAAGTTAAGAGGAGACAAGTCTGTTATACTTATTAGCGGAGAAATTCATAAAGAACTAGGACTTGTTTCAAGAATGCCAACAGTATGTTCTGCTATGCGAAAGCTTATGAAAGATGGAGATACAATTCTTCATAGTCCTCCAAAAGGTAATGGCTCAAGACTGATAATAGAATATTTTTTATAAAAAGGATCTGGGTTTATATCGAATAAAGTTTTAGGAAGGATCAGAATAGACAATCATAGCTACAGTTAAAGTGAAATAAGAAGCATCAAAACCTCTCCTTATTTCACTTTGAGTTGACAACATGAAATAAGAAGAGGTATAATTGATATATAATTTCAGCTGGGAGCGTTATCTTATGGATAAAAGATCAGGAGTAGAAAGAGTAAATTTTTCTGGTGAAATAGCTTATAATTCTTTTTTACCAACACCACTGCCACCAAACCCTCCGTTGGAACTGGACTCTGATGGTTTGGCGTTACTTATTAATGCCAATAAACAGTTAGCAATATTAGATAATGTCTCTTCTCGAATTCCGAACATTAACCTGTTTGT
>JACDJB010000239.1_pt1 | contig 68148 bp, 70 predicted proteins | sample 7454121 | NCBI WGS metagenome assembly JACDJB01 (sample SAMN14253290, study PRJNA609438) | sludge metagenome | isolation source: sludge after 25d culture with pyrite | collected 2018-12-20 | reverse complement strand
CTGAAATCGAACTTTCAAGTTCCATTAAAATTGATTTATCTGCAAAAACAGACTCCTTCATAGACTCAATCTCTATCAAAAGTCTTGAAATGTCTTCTTCGGTTCTTTCAAGTTCTCGTGCCAAATAATTCTCTTTTTCCTGTAATATCTTAACACTATTCTTTGAGTTCTCAAGGTTTTGAAAACTTTCTAGTTTGAGAGTTCTCTTTTGTTCAATAAGAGTTTCGATTTCAGATACACTTTCTCTTACCCTTCCAAAGTGTGCCTCAAAGTTATCGAATTCAGCGCCAAGAATCTCTTTTTCAGAAGTGAGTTCTATCTCTTTTTCTTCCTGCTTATCTAGAGAGGTTCTCATTCTTTTAATTTCTCTTGAAGCTATTGCTAAGTCTAGATCTCTCATTTTGCCAAACAATTTCTGAAATTCTGATGCTTTCTCAGATTCAGCCTTAAGTATCTCCTTTTGAGATCCTACTTCATGGAGCAAATCTCCAATCCTTGAAATATTTGACTCTGTCTTTTCTAGTTTTCTCAGGGACTCAGATTTTCTGGTCTTATACTTAATAATACCAGCTGCTTCTTCAAATATATTTCTCCTGTCTTCTGGCTTGTTCGATAGTATCTCGTCAATTTTTCCCTGACCTATGATAGAATAGCCCTCTTTGCCGACACCAGTATCCATAAATAGCTCTCTTACATCTTTAAGTCTGCAACTGTTCTTATTTATGTAATACTCGCTTTCACCAGATCGGAACATTCTTCTAGTAACAGCGACCTCAGAATAATCTACAGGTATTTTGCCTGAAGCATTATCAAAAGTAATAGTAACCTCGGAGAATCCAAGTGCTCTTCGCTTCTCAGTCCCCGAAAATATTATATCCTCCATTCGAAGACCCCTAAGGCTTTTTACGCTCTGTTCACCGAGAACCCATCTAATGGCATCTGCAATATTGCTTTTACCACTGCCATTTGGCCCTACAATAGCAGTAACTTTGCTATTAAACTCGACCTCAGTTTTTTCAGCAAAGGACTTAAAACCTTGAATTTCTACTTTTTTCAAATACATTTCAGGCACCTCCTCTCATTTGAGGCATATTTTAACGTATTATTTGCAAATTTTCATAATTTCTTTTAGATCAATTTCTATAACTTTATCTTCCTGTTCAAATACAATTACGTATTTATCTAAAGGTGCTTCCTTAATCTTTAAATTATTGATTTCAAAAAGCTCTCTTATAGCTTTTTTGTTGGTACCCTTTTGCCCTGAAATAGTGGAGATATATGACTTATCACAGTAAACAGTCCAATTTCCACTCAAAACAGAATAGTTTCCCTGGCTTTTCCATATCTCTAAAAGCTTTATTAGCATCCTGGATTCAGTAAGCTGTCTAATTGAAGGGTGAAAAGGACCTGCGACCACATCCCCGCCTTCTCTGATGTTTTCTGTTGGCTGCAGACCAATCCTAATGACATCAATATCATTTATAACAGCCATCATAAGAATGTCAGCGCTTATATTTACAGCTTCATCCACAGAAAGTGGTCTATAGAGACCATTTTTTAACATCCTTTCAAGTTCAGTCCCTTTAATAACAAGGGTAGGATATATTCTAATGAAGTCAGGTTCCAGAGCTATGATTTTTTTAGCACTTTCTATGTCCTTTTCATAAGAGTCTCCAGGCAGACCTACCATCAGCTGAAGACCAAGGCTAAAACCATAATCTTTAATCAATTTTGCAGATTTAATCACGTCATCTGAACTATGTCCTCTTTCGCTTTGTGAAAGGACGTATTCGTCCATAGACTGGACGCCCAGTTCTATAGTGTCTACTCCATGATCTTTAAGCATTCTCAGAATTTCATGGTTTATGGCATCTGGTCTTGTCGAAAGCCTGATGCCGTCAACTCTGCCTTTTGATTTAAATTCCATAGGAACTCTCAATAGCTCTCTTTGAGTATTAATATCTATTGCAGTGAAACTACCTCCATAAAAAGCTACTTCTACCTTCAATTCTTTTTTAAAAGAATCCAGGTGTTCATCAATAATTTTATGAACTTCATCCGTTGTAACACTGGTAGAAAGTCCAGTAATTTTTTTTTGATTACAAAATACGCAGTCGTGAGGACATCCAAGGTGAGGAACAAACACTGGGATTATATATTGATTACTCATAATCTTCACCCAATAAAATGAGAGCTTCTTTTGCAGCTAGTTGCTCAGCTTCTTTTTTGTTTCTTCCAAATCCTGAACCTATAATATCTTCCGCTAAAAAGACGTCCACATAGAAAATTTTGTTGTGATCGGGACCCTCTTCTTTTGAAACTCTATAGCTTATCCTCTCTTTTGTAACTCTTTGAAGCTTTTCCTGGAGTTCTGTTTTAAAATCAATAAATAGATTACCCTTAGAAACAGCTTTTACAATATCAGTCTCAAATTTTGTAACAAGGTAGCTCGAAACGATATCATAATTACTGTCTAGAAAAATAGCTCCAGCCACTGCTTCAGTTGCATCAGCGAGAATAGAGTCTCTTTTTCTACCTCCAGTAGACTCCTCTCCTTTTCCAAGGAGCAAAAACTCACCAAGCCTGATTTTCTTTGCAACCATGGCAAGTGATGACTCACATACCACTTTTGCTCTAACCTTTGTCAGTTCCCCTTCTGGGTAAAAAGGATATTTATTATACAGGTATTCACTTACTACAAGATTAACTATAGTATCTCCTAGAAATTCCAGTCTCTGGTTGCTTTTACTGGGATGAAGGCCGTTTTCATTTGCGTATGAACTATGGGTCAGAGCCGTTTCCAGCAGTTCCCTATCATTAAAGCTGTACCCAAGACAGTTTTCAAGTTCTTCATATTTTTCAGACATCTGACTGTTCATAGACGGACGCACCTCCTCAATGGTATCAGGAAATATGATTCTTAATGTAGTCCCTTGCATCTCCAACTGTCTTTATTTTTTCTACTTCCTCATCTTCGATTTCAAGTCCAAACTCGTCTTCCAAAGCCATAATCAACTCTACAAGATCAAGAGAGTCTGCATTGAGATCATCATTAAAAGAAGTATCAACAGTTATTTCACTCTCGTTAATATTAAACTGCTCAGCTATTAATTTAATAATTTTTTCAGTTAGCATTTTTTTCCTCCATATTGTTTATATTTTGCTCAATTGAAGCTATAACATCCTTTTCAATAAAGAGCTTCAATTGTCTTATTCCATTTAGAAAAGCGTAATCATCAGAGCTTCCGTGTGCTTTCACAACAGGGCGTTTAGTCCCTAAAAGTGGAGCTCCACCGTATTCTCGATAGTCCAACTTCTTCTTTAACTCTTTTAGCTGATCTTTTAGAAGTACTGCACCAAGCTTAGATTTGGTATTTGCAGTAAAAGAGTCTTTAAGGAGTTGAAAAATAGAAGAAGCCATCCCTTCGGTGAGCTTTAAAGCAACATTGCCCACAAACCCGTCGCAGACCATCACATCTGCTACACCATATGGCATATCTCTTCCTTCAATATTCCCAATAAAATTGATTTCACTATTCTCCAGAAGTGAATAAGCTTCTTTAACAAGTGCATTTCCCTTAGAGCTTTCAGTCCCAACATTAATGAGTCCGACTTTTGGGGAGTTCACACCTAGCACCAGCTTCATATACTCAGATCCCATCATAGCAAATTGATGAAGATATTCTGGTTTTGAGTCAACATTAGCCCCAGCATCTACGAGTATGGATACACCCTCTAAAGTGGGGTACAAAGTAGTGAGAGCAGCCCTGTCTATACCGGCAATTCTCTTTACTACAAAAAGTCCACCTGCTAGAAGAGCTCCTGTGTTTCCAGCAGAAATAAAACCATCGCCATATCCGTCTGCGACTGATTTAAGACCTACAACCATCGAACTATCTTTCTTTTTTCTAATGGCAATAGCTGGATCATCGTCATTTGTGATGATTTCACTGGCATTCAGAACCTCAATTCTTCCAGCTGGGTAAGTGTACTTTTCTAATTCTTTAAGGATTAATTCAGCGGGTCCGGTTACAGAGATGTCTATATCGAATTTTTTAACTGCTTCTACAGCAGCTTTTACAGTTGAATGCGGAGCGTTATCGCCACCCATTCCATCTACAATTATTCGCATGTTATCCCTCATTATATAATATTTTACAAATAAGCTGAATTTGTAATGACAGTTATATAAAAAAAGATAGTGAGGCCAATCACTATCTTAGTTTTATTACTCGATTACAATAACTTCTCTGCCTTTGTAATAGCCACAGCTTCTGCAAACTCTATGTGGTTGTTTAGGCTCATGACATTGTGGACATTCTACAACAGTAACTTTATTCAGTCTATAGGAAGAAGCCCTTCTTTTATCTCTTCTCTGTTTCGAAGTTTTCCTTTTTGGTACCGCCAACTAAAACACCTCCTTAATCATTTAGAGAAAGTCCCCTCAATTTTTCAAATCTCAAATCTGAAGAATCTTTCACACAATCACAGGTTTCAAGATTTAAATCTTTCCCGCATTGTGGACACAAACCTTTGCAGTCTTCACTGCAAAGAAATTTCATTGGTAGGGAACTTATAATCTGATTCCAAATGTATTCTTCAAGGTCTACATAGTCTTCTTCAATGAAAATTATCTCATCTGAATCGTAGTCCTCTTCAATGTTCCCTTTTCTTTCCATCAGCGACCCCGTTGACTTGAACGCAGTTTTTCTACTGATGGATTCCAAGCAGCGGTCGCATTCGGCTTTGTAAATATAGTTTCCCTCTATAGAGAAATAATGGGCTCCATCTGCCTTAAACAGCATAACGTTTACATCCACAGGGTAAACTATTGGATAATCGTATACGTTAGGCAGTTCTGCCTCATTTAATGAAAGTTCATACAGAACTTCTTTTGAATCTCCATACATAAACTCATATACATTAAGTCGCATAAATGCCACCTCTTAGACTAACGGTACTATTATATAAATGATAGGTAACTTTGTCAATAACTATAATTTGTTGATGAGTTCAAGAGTATCTCTTGCAATCATCAGTTCTTCATTAGTTGGCACTACCATCACTACAGACCCTGTAAGGTCTTTTCTGATTATGGCTTCTTTTCCTCTGACTTTATTTAGCTCAGAGTCAATCCTGATGTTATTTATACACTCAAGCCCGTCACATACCATTTCTCTGATTAGCGATGAATTTTCTCCGATGCCTCCAGTAAATACAAGAACGTCTATTCTACACATCTGAGCAGCGTATGCGGCAATATATTTTGTTACTCTGTTAGTGAATACCTTTAAAGCCAGCATAGCTCTTTCATTGCCTTCTTCAGCTGCCATTTCTAGATCTCTGAAGTCGTTGCTAATACCTGATATTCCTAAAACTCCTGATTTTTTGTTTAGCATATCGTTTACTTCTTCAAATGAAAGCCCTTCCTTATCCATAATAAATGGAATAATAGCAGGGTCGATATCTCCGGATCTAGTACCCATTGCAAGTCCCTCAAGAGGTGTGAAACCCATAGATGTGTCTATAGACTTTCCTCCCTGAACAGCAGTTATGCTTGAACCATTCCCCAAGTGGCAAGTTACAATATTCAAGTCTTCTATATCTCTTCCAACAATTTCTGCTGCCCTTAGTGAAACGTATTTATGTGAAGTTCCGTGGAAACCGTATCTCCTAATTTTATATTTCTCATAGTACTCATAAGGAATTGCATAAATATAGTTCTCTGCAGGGATAGTCTGATGAAAAGCTGTATCAAATACGCCAACCATTGGAGTTTCTGGCATTAACTCTTTACAAGCCTCGATACCCATTATATTTGGAGGATTGTGAAGTGGTGCCAGTTCAATATTTCTCTTTAAAGCGTCCATAACTGCACCGTCAATAATTACGGAAGAAGCAAAATCTTCTCCACCATGAACAACTCTATGTCCAATAGCTGCAATTTCATCCATAGATGTAATCGCACCATGATCCTTATCTACAATGACCTCAAGAACGAGTTCAAGTGCTCTCTTATGATCTTTCATTGGCTCTTCTATGGTAACTCTTTCCTTGCCAGTAGTGTCATGCTTAATCCTAGAGCCTTCAATACCGATTCTTTCTACAAGACCCTTAGCAAGGACTTCCTCTCCATTCATATCGATTAGCTGATATTTTAATGATGAACTACCACAGTTGATAACTAAAATTTTCATCTGTTGACCTCCTTAATTTTTCTATTTAAATAGTATATTAAATCTGTTAAAAAATCAACATATTAAATGCTTCATTTAATCGTTATATCTAATTATTGAATATTTGCGGCATGATATATAAGATGTTATTATATTATTGATAAAGACAGGGGGATTCCAATGAAAGTTGCAGGACTTATAACTGAATACAATCCATTCCACCTGGGCCATAAGCTGCATGTTGAGAGGTCAAAAGAACTATCAGGTGCAAATCATACTGTTTGTGTTATGAGTAGCTCTTTCGTTCAAAGAGGTTCTCCTGCAATTGTCGATAAATGGAGTCGAGCTAAAATGGCTATTGAAAGTGGCATAGATCTTGTCATAGAGCTACCTTTTGTCTATTCAGTTCAAACAGCGGAATTATTTGCATTAGGAGCTGTCAGAATCCTTGATGCTATTAAGATAGTCACTCATCTTACTTTTGGCAGCGAGGAAGGCGAAATAGAACCATTGAAGGCTATTTCTGACTTGCTGGTTTTAGAACCTAAGAGTTATAAAACACGTTTGCGAGAATATTTGTCTGAAGGAATGTCATTTGCCCAGGCAAGGAGTAATGCGGTTGCAGATTTATTATACTTAAATGGTCCAAGTAGAGGAACTATTTCTGAAATTATAGCCAGTCCAAACAATATTCTCGGTATAGAATACCTGAAAGGACTTAATAAGCTTAACTCTTCAATTATTCCTGTCACTTTCAAAAGAATGGGCCATGGATATAGAGATGAAAACTTTGACTTAGGGTTAGCTTCAGCAACAGCTATACGACGGCTATTAATAGAAGGCAAATTCGAAGAAGTTGAAAAATTGGTTCCCAAAGAGTCGTTTGATAGCTTGATGGATTTTCTTGCCCAACATGGAAGCTTCAATTCTATGGATAACTATTCAAAACTTGCAAGGTATTCCATTTTAATGAAAACTGCCAAAGACATTTCAAAATATTTTGACGTTGAGGACGGCTTCGAAAACAGACTTATCAATTTTGCTAAGAGAGACCTAACTGCTGAAGATTTAGTAAGATTATTGAATTCAAAGAGATACACGAGTTCCAGGGTAAGAAGGCTCTTAACTCATCTTATGATGGAAATTGACAGAGATTTTATAAATATGGTTTATAACACGCCTGTAGAATTTATCAGAGTATTAGGAATAAGCAGTAAAGGATTTGAATTGTTAAACGAAATTAACAAACAATCAGATATATCTGTAATAAACAAGTTTGCTAAGGCTTCTTCTGAGCTTTCAGATGCTTCAAAGATGATTCTTGAAAAGGAAATACAGGCAACAAATCTTTACTTTCTAGGTTTAAATGGAGGGAAATCTGATTTTAACAAAGATTTTACCACTTCACCATATATAGGAAATTAACATCTAAAAACAGGACAAATAATTGTCCTGTTTCTTAATATCCGCTATTCTCTTGGTCTCAGTTCTCTTCTGTTTTCATTAAGGATTTGAATAATATCTTTAAATCTTTCCTGAGTATCATACAGAAGTTCGTCTGCGTATTCAAGAGCTCCTCTTTTAATTTCTTCGGCACTGAGCTCTGCTCTTCTTAAAATCTCTTCTGCACTTTCTTTGGCAACTCTTACAACTTCTTCATTGTCGACAAGCTCCTCTAATCTGGTTTCAGCTTCGTCAATCATCGTAGTTGCGCTCTTTTGTGCTTCGTCAAGTATTCTCTGTCTCTCTTCTTTGATCCAGGCTGCCTGTTTAATTTCATCTGGCAGTTTGATTCTTATCTCTTTGATAATTTCAAGCAGCTCCTCTTTGTTGATCATTACTTTATTTGTTAATGGTAGTGAGGTTCCTGCCTCAACTATGTCTTCTACTTCATCAATTAAATTAAGTAATTCCATTATTTAGAACCTCCTTTAAATTTTTCGTTTAAAGCAATTTCAACGTCTTTTGGAACAAAACAGCCTACATCTCCTTTGAAAGCAGCAACCTCTCTAACTAAGCTTGAACTCAAAAAAGAAAACTCACTTGAGGAAACTAAAAATAAAGTCTCAAGGTCAGGATAAAGCTTTTTGTTTACCAATGCCATTTGCATTTCGTACTCTAGGTCAGAAACAACTCTGAGCCCTCTTACAATGGTACTACATCCTTTTTCACTAGCATAATCTATCAGCAAACCAGAAAAGGAATCTGTCTCAACATTAGGTAAATGCTTTGTGGCCTTTTCCAGTAGTTCAATTCTCTCTTCAACTGAAAACAAGTTATTCTTCTTATTATTGTTCAATACTGCAATAATAACTTCATCAAATTTCTCTGAGCACCTCGTTATAATATCAAGATGTCCATAAGTTATTGGGTCAAAACTACCCGGATAGATAACTCTCATTATTACACTCCTCTTCTTTTAAAATAAGTCATTACTTTATTGCCATACTTTCTCTTGTCAAATAATTCAAATGAAGAGTATTGATCGTTAATTGCAATTTTTTCATCATGTTCAGCAATTAGAAGCCCATCGTCACTAAGAAGTTCATTGCCATCTATTATGCTTATGACCTTATATAATATTTCCTCATCGCTAAACGGCGGATCTATGTAAATATAATCAAATTTCGCACCTGAAACAGATAACCTGTGTAATACCACTGATGAATCACCAGTAATAACTTTGCTTTTTTCATTATATTTTGTATGCTCTAGATTCCTATTAATAACACTTATACTATCTCTATTTTTATCTATAAAATATGCGAACTTAGCACCCCTGCTAAGAAACTCTATGCCTATTGCACCAGTTCCTGCAAATAAGTCCAGAACAATAGAATTTCTCTTTATGGGAGATATTATATTGAAAAATGACTCTTTAACACGATCCTCTGTTGGCCTTACTGTTGAGCCTTTTGAGGCAGTTAGTTTGTAACCTTTTCGTTCGCCTGAAATCACTCTCAATAGCTATCACAACCCTTTGGCAATATATTATCACAGTACATAAATCTTTTAAACCTAATTGAGTATTATTTCATCTGTTAGCTTCCTAATCAAAGAATTTACCTCTATACTAAGCAAGGCATTATCTGATGTATAAAGTCTCGGGTCAGCCTCAATAATTTCAGTGGCATCTCTTTGGGCAATTTTTAATACGTCTACATCCCTGAAGAGATTGGCAATTCTAAAATCTGGAATTCCATGTTGCCTGGTGCCAAAGAACTCGCCTGGGCCTCTTATTTGTAAATCCTTTTCAGAAATAATGAATCCGTCACTAGTAGATTGCATTATCCTCATTCTCTCCCTGGCAATTTCAGTATAACTACCATTTATCAGAATACAGTAAGATTGATACTCACCTCTTCCAATTCTACCCCTCAGCTGGTGTAGTTGAGCCAGACCAAATCTCTCTGAACTCATTACAACCATGATGCTTGCATTTGGAATATTTACACCAACCTCAATAACAGTAGTAGCAATGAGAACTTTGATTTCATCATTCTTAAATCTTTCCATAATTGAGTCTTTTTCTTTTTGTGGCATTTTCCCATGAAGGAGTCCAATACTTGTTTCGGTGAAAATGTCTCTACTGAGCCTTTCATAAAGCTCTTCTGCCGAAACAACTTTAGTATTTTCGTTCTCTTCTATTGCAGGACAGACTATATAAGCCTGCCTACCTTCCTGGATATGCTTTTTTATAAAAGCATAAATCCTATTCTCCATATCATACCCAACAGAATAGGTTTCAATAGGTTTTCTTCCAGGAGGAAGCTCATCTATTATAGAAATATCAAGGTCACCATATAAAATAAGTGCAAGAGTTCGCGGTATTGGAGTAGCGGTCATAACCAACATGTCAGGAAAGTCTCCTTTATCAGAAAGTGCAAGCCTTTGCTTGACTCCAAAGCGATGCTGTTCATCGGTGATAATAAGCCCCAGATTGGCGAATTCGACGTTTTCCTGAATGATAGCATGGGTTCCTACCACTACGTTGATTATTCCATCTCTAAGACCGTTTAACACCCTTTCCTTATCTTTCTTTAACATGCTCCCAGTTAATATTTCTATATTTAAATTGTATTTACCCAGTAAAGATTTAAAAGTCTCATAATGTTGCTGAGCGAGTATTTCTGTTGGCGCCATCATAGCTGTTTGATACCCATTTAGAACGGCTAAGTACATAGCAGCAATTCCAACGATTGTTTTACCTGAACCTACGTCACCCTGAATCAGCCTGTTCATCCTTTTAATGCTGCACATATCTGATGAGATTTCAGCCAATACTTTTTTTTGAGCTCCTGTCAATTCAAAAGGAAGACTTGCAAGAAATTTATTGAAATCATTATTTAATTTAAATTTAATACCCTCTATTTCCTCGTGGGTATCCTCTTTCATTTTAAATAAGGCTAATTGTAGTATTAATAGCTCTTCATAAGCTAATGACTTTCTCGCAAACTCTGCTTCTTTAATACTTTTGGGTTCGTGAACAGATTTCAATGCTTTCGCTTTATTCAGAATTTTATTCCTAATGAGATATTTTTCAGGAACACAAGTATCAAAAGCGCTATTGTATTCTCGCAGTAGATTGTTCATTATCTTGATAATCTCGTTATTTGTTATACCTTCGGTTAAAGGATATATAGGGCGAATTCCCCAATTTATATTCTCGTTCCACCTTAAATATTCAGGGCTTTGAATCTGAACCTGGAATTTATTCGCAGACAATTTACCATATACTAAATACCTTTGACCTGGCTGAAACACCTTTCTAAGAAAATCCTGGTTGAACCAAACAAGAACTGCATCTCCTGAGCTGTCTGTTACAGGAACTTGTAGAATAGAAAGGCCTCGTCTTGGTCTTGTTACATTACCGTACCCTGTCACAGTGACTATAAAGCTATACTTTTCGCCGTTTAAACCCTCTCTAAGTTTGATAGTATTTGACCTGTCCTCATAGTCTCTCGGTATATGATATACGAGATCTTTAATTGTTTCTATTCCCAACTTTTTAAATTTTTGCATCTTCTTTGGTCCGATGCCCTTCAAAATCTGAATACTATTGTCAACAGCGCTCACTTTATCACTCCTGTATCAGTCATTAATACTTTTAAAAAAGACCCTGTATAATCAGGGTCATTCTATTGCAAATATATAATAGTATAGTGGCTGTCCACCGAAAATCACTTCTATGTCCATGCTAGGATAATCTTTTTCAAGCTCTGAAGCGAGGTCTCCCGCCTTATCTTCAGAAATTTCTTCTCCATACATTATTGTGATAATGGAAGAATCTTCAGTTACTAATTTACTTAAAAGTTGTAGTGAAACTTCGTTAACATCTTGTCCTGCTGCCAGAATATCTTTATCAGACAGCCCAATTATATCATCTTTCTTTATCTTAGTTTCGTTAAACTCAGTATCCCTTACAGCATAAGTTACTTGTCCTGTGATTACGTCATCGATTGCAGCTGTCATATTTTCTTCATTTACTTCGGGGTCTTTTCCTGGATCCATGGCAAGCATAGCTGATATTCCTTGAGGGATAGTCTTTGTAGGTATAACTATAATGTTTCTATCACTTAAGTGCTTCGCTTGTTCTGCTGCCAGAATGATGTTACTGTTGTTGGGAAGAACAACTACGTTTTTGCCTTTTGTCTTGTCAATTGCAGTGAGAATATCCTCTGTGCTTGGATTCATAGTCTGACCGCCTGAGACGATAATTTCTGCGTTTAGATCCATAAACAAGCTATCTACTCCCGCACCTACGGATATAACTACAACAGAATAATCTGGTATGACAGTTTCAATGTCACTAGAGGCACTCTCTAACTCAAGAAGCTCGTCCTTCAATAAAATCTCTTCGTGCTGGTAACGCATATTGTCTATCTTTATATCACTAAGTTCACCTAGCATAAGAGCTTTTTCAAGAACCAGCCCAGGATTATTGGTGTGTACATGGACTTTTATAAGACCTTCTCCACTGACTACTAGGAGAGAATCTCCAAATTCAGCTATTTCATCTCGAAATTCATCAGCTCGATCGTATTGCGTATTAATCATAAACTCTGTACAATATCCAAATTTTATATCATCAGTATCAATGTGCTCTCTTTTTCTCACGGGCTCTCTAACTTCAGTTACAGCAGGAGTTTCCATCTGTAAGCTATTAATATCGAAATCTTCTCTAAGAGCATTATTTGCACCAGTCAGTATATAGATAAGGCCTTTACCCCCTGCATCAACGACTCCTGCTTGTTTAAGAACAGGTAGCATATCTGGAGTTTTTTCAAGGATAATTTCTCCATAAGCAATAACCTCTTCAAGAAGCTCGTGTATGTCATCATATTTATGATAAATCTCCATGGCCTTTTCACCACATTCTCTAGCAACGGTGAGTATAGTCCCTTCGGTGGGCTTCATAACCGCCTTATATGCTGTATCTGCAGCCTTTTTAAGAGCCTCTGCTACAATTTTAGAGTCAATACTGTCGTTTTCTCCCATTCCCGAGGCCAAACCTCTGAACAACTGCGAGAGAATTACTCCAGAGTTACCTCTTGCTCCCATTAGCGAACCTTGACTTGCAGCTCTGGCTACCATGTATGCACTGTTTTCTTCTACTGCCAAGCCTTGTTTTAAAGCTGATTTAATTGTCAGTAGCATATTGGTTCCCGTATCTCCGTCTGGTACGGGGAAAACATTAAGTGAATTCACTTCTTCTTTATTTGCTTCCAACATAAAAACAGCACTTTGAAGCATATTTTTGAGCTTATATCCATCTATAGATGTTATCTTCAACTGTTGTACCTCCCTATTTATCAATGCGTATGCCTTGAACATTGACATTTACTTTGTCTACTCTGAGCCCTGTAAAAGTCTCTATGTTAAATTTCACTTTATCAATGATGTTTTTGCATACGACCGATATTTTAATACCATATTCAAGAATCACGTACATGTCAATAGATACAAAATTATCTCTTATACTTACTTTGATTCCTTTGGTGAGGGACTCGGTTTTCAGAAGCTCAAACAGCCCGTCTTTTGCATCTTTGGCAGCCATCCCGACTATTCCGTAGCTTTCCATAGCTGACATGCCGGCCAACGTTGCAAACACACTGTCGTCTATTATTAAATTGCCGAACTCAGTACTGGTCTTTACAGGCATTCTAATCTCCTCCATTGGTATTAATTGCTATCTAAACCATTTTACAATATCACAGGCCAAAGTTCAACAGATTAGTCATAAGTTCATAAAATTAGGTTGCAATTATGGGCAGCCTTGTGTTAAAATAGGTTGTGTTGCAGAGATATAATAATGTTTATAAGATATTCTCTATATATTTTAAGGGGGTGTTTTCATGGCTAGAGTATGCGATGTTTGTGGGAAAACTAAATCTTTTGGAAATAAAGTGACCTTCTCAAATAAAAAAGGTTCCAGAACCTGGGCTCCTAATATTAGAAGAGTAAGAGCGGTTGTAAACGGTACTACTAAGAGAATCAACGTCTGCACAAGATGTCTTAGGTCAGGTTATGTTCAAAGAGCAATTTAATTTTACCAAATACGAATAAAAAAGCTTACACGATAAAGATGTGTAAGCTTTTTTATTTATCCTTAGCTTCTATTATGAATATTTCGCCACTATGGCAACTAATTTTACCGATGCTATTTTCAATTAAGTTGCTAATCCCTAAACTACTTCCAAAATTAAGTCTTCTTCTGCTTAGCTCATAATGAAATCCTTTGAGAGAAACGACTGCACCTTCCGAACTTATCGGTAGTATAGAAACATTCAACCCCTTGTTTAGAAGATCTACACTCTCTCCAGATTTTAAGTATCTTACCTCATTTAGCTCATCTATTACAGATCCTTTAATCCCTAGTTTATCCATATATCTTAGACTATTGATATTGGATAAAGTATGATCAAGCCTGCACCCAGTACCCCCAAGCACAATAATTTCGGTCGCACCAAGTTGATGCAAAATATCAATTGCCAGTTCGCTGTCTGTCTTATCTTTCTCGACGGGATGCTTAATTAAATTAACACCAGCTGAAATTGCACGATTCTGAAGATCCTTAGTCAAAGAATCCATGTCTCCGACCAAATATAGAGGCTTAACATCAATCTTGCTTAGGTAAAAATACCCACTATCTGCAGCAATAATTAAATCACTTTTGACAGCTATATCCTTAAGAATACTTAAATTTTTAATTTCTCCTCCTGCCACGATTAAGCCTTTCATTTTAACCTCTCACTTAAACACATTTTGTAGTGGCTTCCATATTACGGCGAGAACCAGAATAGAAATAATTAACTCAGGTATGAGATATGTCGCATTGTACACAATTGAGTAAACCCAAGGGTTTTGGTCACCCGCATATTGTGAAAAGAATACTACTCCCGAGAGCACATGTGATATCATTCTACCCAATATTCCAAGCAGAACGCCAAAAGATAACGCAACGTAAGAATTTCTTGAATTTCTTTTACTGACTAAAAATACGATGCCTGCCAGCCCAAGTGCACCATAAGCTATTGGATAGTCTAGTAAAAATTGAAGCGGATGTACAAAATAAGGTTTTAATATGAAGTCCAAGACTCCATAACCAGCGCCCACTGCTATTCCTGGAAGTATACCCCACCTAATAGCAAACAACAACAAAGGAATCATACTTCCAGCTGATACACTGCCGCCATTAGGCGCCTGGTATAGCCTAATATAGCTTAAGAGCGCAGACATGGCAATCATCACTCCGCCTTCAGCTAGCATTAAAGTCTTATTTCCCCTCTTTTCCATATACTTTCCTCCTCTTGACAACAGTTCTGGGCAACAAAAAACTCATCACCGGAGTGACGAGTATATTTTTCAAAATACACTTCCCTCCGCTAGAATTACCTAGTTCAGGTTATAAGGGTCGGGATTTCTCCTCTCTCAGCTTTCGCTCCCCCAGTGCTGTTGTATTTCATTTGTAATATAAATTATATCATAGTTTTATTAATCTAACAAATTTTTATTTAACAAATAAATCTTTGAAGGCTCTAGTTCTCTCTTCTGGGTTTCCTCCAGCAAATATATCTGAGCCTGCTACTAATAGGTCTGCACCAGCATTTGCAATCATCTTAGAATTTTCTAGTTTTATTCCTCCATCAACTTCTAGAATAATTTTATTCCTAGAAGCATCAATCATTTCTCTGGTTTTTCTTATTTTTTCAGTCATTGCTTCAATATACCCCTGACCTCCAAAACCTGGATCTACAGACATAATAAGGATTAAATCAATATCGCCCATAATATACTCTAAAACGCTCAGTGGTGTAGCAGGATTTAAAGAAACTCCAGCTTTAATTCCAAGTGAACGTATCTGCTGTAACACTCTGTGCAAATGAATAGTTGCTTCTGCATGAACAGTAAGTATATCTGCTCCAGCTTCGACAAAGTCATTCAGAAATCTTTCTGGTCTATCCACCATAAGATGCACATCAAAAGGAAGATTAGTCGTCTTTCTTAGCTTCTTGACAACTGGTGCTCCAAATGTAATATTAGGAACATAAATTCCATCCATAACATCCAGATGAATGTAATCTGCTCCTCCCTTTTCCACAGATCTTATTTCTTCTCCAAGCTTTGAAAAGTCAGCTGATAAAATTGACGGAGCAATCATTGCCATCTAATATTTCCTCCTCTTTCTAACTTCGTCTAATATCAGTAAATAGTTTTCATATCTTTCTTTAGGTATTATACCATCTTCAACTGCTTTTTTGACTCCACAGTCAGGCTCTTTATCATGGAGACAACTGGTAAAATAACAATTTGCCGAATGCTCTTTAAACTCTCTGTAATATTCTCTTAATTCCTCTGGCTCCTCAATGAAATCCAGCGTCAGAGAGCTAAATCCTGGCGTGTCGAGAACATAGGTATCATCGTCAAGATACAAGAGCTCCGAATGCCGCGTGGTATGCCTGCCTCGCTTAGTCTTTTGACTTACGCTACTTATTGCAGGATCATAGTCAGGATGGATTAGTTTCAACAATGATGATTTGCCTGTACCAGATGCTCCCGCAAATACACTAACATTGCCATCAAGTGATTCTTTAAGTATTTCGATTCCAGTGTTTTCTTTTACACTGGTTATAACTGTTTTATAACGAGCTTTAGAGTAAATATCTTTGATTTCTTCAGCTCTTTTTTCATCTAAATCCGCTTTATTTATGACAAACAGTATATCAAGGTCTTGATGTTCAGCCATAATTGCAATTTTATCAACAGACCAGAGATTTGGCTCAGGTTTTTTTACACTGACAACAATAACAGTCTGAGTGATGTTTGCAACAGGAGGCCTAACCAGTTGTGACTTTCTCTCCATTATCTCTTCAATATATCCAAGGCTTTCACTATCTTCAAACCTTATCTTGACCTTGTCTCCAACCAGAGGTGTAATTTCTTGCTCCCTAAAGAGACCTCTGGCTCTAGTTTCTATAATTCCATCTTTTGTTTTAACGTAATAAAATCCACCAATTCCCTTAGTAATCAATCCTTCTTTCATAATCAGGACTCTTTTACTCTCGTAAATTGATATATATCGTCAAAGTAGACATCAAATTCAGCTCCAGGTATACCTATAACTGATATCTGGAAAGCACCGTCTTCCTGGAGATGTTTTCCTGTATAAACCAATGTGGTTACTCCGTCCTGCCTTCTGTAAATGACAACATTAGTCTCATCTCTATCCTCGAAAGGCCTTAAGACAAACGAGAAACTTGTTTCCTCAGCAGTTGGAGGATTGTCCGGCTGCTCATTATTTCCAACGGGATCTGGTGGTTGCGGGTCAGGACCGGAACTTACGTATAAATCTACAGCAGTATCAGTCTCTAGTGGTGTGCCGGGTTCATATGACTGCCAGGTTACCTCGTTTGCTGGAATTGTGTCGCTCGGTTCGTATTTTACTTCTCCTACTGCCAACCCTAATGCAACAATTTCGTTCATTGCATTACTTATAGTAGATCCTTTCAATTGGATCATAATTACTTCTTTGGTTTCAAGCCCCTTGCTTACAACTACTTCTATCCTTGTATTGGGAGCTACAGGAGTGTAAGCATCTATACCCTGCCTCATAATTACATCCTCAGGGAATTCATCTGAAAATTCATAAGAAACATCTATTCTCAAATTTGCATTCTTAATTAAATCTTCGCCTTCCATAAGCGTCCTGTTAACAACCATAGGAACGCTGACTGTGTTAGATCCTAAACTAATTGTAACTCCAACGGGGTACCCTTTTTTGATTCTTACACCTTCATCTACGTTCTGGTCTATAATTACCCCAGCTTCATAGTCTGAACTGCTTACTCTGTCGATAATGTTAAGTTGAAAACTGTTCTGATTTGCTATCCCTTGGGCCTCATCCTCTGTTCTACCTATTAAAAGAGGCATCAATATATCCTCAGAAGCTCCAATAGCAGTTTTTAGCCTAGCATAACCTGTATATATTATGGTAATCATGACAAAAGCAGCTATGACAGCAGCTAGTGAAACGAGAATTTTATTTCTATTGTTTTTATTTTTCTGTCTGCTATTTTTTCGCATGGGCTCTTCATCCAGTCCTTCTATTGTATTCAAGCCAGGAAGTACCCTGGTCATTTCTGTTGTATCTTCTGTAAGCTCGAAGGCGTCATGATATTTTTTGCCAATCATTCTAAGTTCTCGAAGAACTTCTTCAGTGTTTTGATATCTTTCACTTTGTCTCTTCTTAACACATTTCATAATTATTTGATTTAATTCTACAGGCACGTCTTTATTAAGATTTACAGGTGGCACAATTTCTTCTTGTACGTGTTTAAGAGCCACACCAATAGGGCTATCTCCATCAAATGGAACTTGACCGGTAATCATCTCGTACATTACAATGCCAAGGGAATAAATATCTGATTTTTCATCTGTGTAGCCACCTCTTGCTTGTTCAGGTGAAAAATAATGAACTGATCCAAGAACGCTGGATGTCGTTGTTATAGTAGATGAAGTTACAGCCCTAGCAATGCCAAAGTCCGTTACTTTTATTCTCTTATCATCAGTTACCATAATATTGTGAGGTTTAATATCGCGGTGAATAATCTTATTTTTATGCGCATGTGAAAGAGCTTCTGCAATTTGAATTGAAAAATCTACTGTCTCCTGAACAGATAGTTTCCCTTTTTCTGTGATATACTCTTTTAGGGTTCTACCCTTAATATACTCCATAACAATATACTGAATAACCCTTCCATCTATCTCTTCTGAACCCACATCATAAATGTTCAGGATATTTGGATGAGAAAGGCTTGCAGCAGCCTGAGACTCTCTTCTGAACTTACGAATAAAGTCCTCATCATTATTAAATTCTTCTTTTAATACTTTAATTGCGACAAACCTGTCTAGCAAGTTGCATTTAGCTTTGTAAACTATGGCCATGCCGCCAGTTCCAATCTTTTCAACTATTTCATATCTGTTTCCAAGAGTAATTCCTATCACAATATCACCTCAGCTATATTCTAATGGCTACGACAGTAATGTTATCTGTCCCGCCGTTATTCTTTGCATGCTCTACAGCTATCTCACAGGCAGCCTGAACATCTTTTCTGTCAGCAAATATACTTAAGAGCTCAATGTCGTCAATCATATTTGTCAGGCCGTCACTACAGAGAATTATGACATCGTTTTTCTTAGTATTTAATACAATGGTATCAACGTTAATTTCACCATTGGTTCCAACAGCCCTTGTAATGACATTCTTTTGCGGATGATTTACGGCTTCTTGCTTAGTAATCTTTCCACCCCTGATTAACTGGTTAACAAGAGAATGATCTTCAGTTAGCTGAGCAATTCCACCATCCCTTACTATGTATGCTCTGCTGTCACCTACATGTCCAATAATCATTTTGTTTTTAAATGCATAAGCCAAAGTCACTGTGGTACCCATCCCATCGCACTCAGGGCTTGTTACAGAATGCTCAAAAACATCGATGTTGGCAGCATTAACCGCGTCTACTATGGCAGTCTGAGCATCATCTATTGCAGTAAATCTAGGTGCTCTGTCACGTATATATTTGACTATTCTCTCCACAGTCATACTACTGGCAATTTCGCCTGCTTTATGCCCGCCCATGCCATCAGCAACTATGAAAAGCTCTAATGATTCATCTTTGGAAATAAACATGCTGTCTTGATTGTTTTCCCTTACTAAGCCAATATCCGTCGATGCTCCAATCAGCATACCATCACCTCATTAAAAATTGTCATCAAGTACACTTCTTCTCAGTTGACCACAGGAAGCACTGATGTCAGAACCTAACTCTTTTCGGATAGTTGTCTGTATGCCCCTTGTAATAAGTTTATTTTGAAACTCCAATATTCTGTCTCTTCCAGTTCTATTTCTGTTATACTCACTTATAGGATTTAGTGGTATCAAATTTATATGTGAAGGAAGTTTGCTTAAAAGCCGTACCAACTCATTTACATCCTCATCTCTATCGTTTTCTCCCTCGATAAGAGTGTATTCAAAAGTTATCCTTCTACTTGTTTTGTCGTAATATAAAGCTAGAGCTTTAAATAATTCATCCAGTCCATACTTTTTTGCTATAGGCATAATCTCTGCTCTATTTTTATCAAATGGTGAATGCAGCGAAACTGAAAGAGTTATTGGCAAATTTAGCTCTGCTAATTCAATTATGCCAGGAACGACTCCACATGTAGACAGAGTTATATTTCTTATGCTAATTCTGCGTCCTAATTCATGATTGATTATACCAAAAAATGACTTAACATTGCAAAGGTTGTCTAAAGGTTCACCACTTCCCATAAGGACTATATTGGATATTCTTACGTCTAGGTCTTCTTCGGCTAGATAAAGCTGATTAAGCATCTCTGCTGAGCTAAGATTCCTAATTAAGCCATCTTTAGTTGAAGCACAGAAACTACACCCCATTTTACATCCAACCTGTGTTGATATACAAATGGTGTATCCATGTTTATATTTCATCACAACACTTTCAATAATATTACCATCGTCAAGTAAAAACAGGTATTTTACTGTATCATCAAGCTTAGAATTAAATCTCTTGAAAATACTCATTCCGGAGACAGTAAAATCTTCAGACAGCTTTTTCCTCAATTTTTCTGGTATTATTTTTAATTCAGTAATACTCTTACCATTTTGCTGATGGAAAAACCTGAATATTTGTTCCGCTCTGTACTTCTTTTCACCAAAATTATCTATTACTTCGAGTAGTTCATCATACTTTAATCCGTTAATATCCATTACAACCGCACTTTCTTTTGAAATTTATTATTCGACAATTCTTTCCATTCTAGCGATAAAGAATCCATCTGTACCGTGTACGTTTGGAAACAGCTCAACATAGCCTTCGCTTTGAGTGTCTGAGAGCACCTTACCTGTACTTAAAACAATTGGAGCCAGTCTGAAATCTCTATTCTGCTCTAAAAACCATTTTACATTGTCAAGGTTTTCGCTGATATTCAGAGTACATGTGCTGTAAACCATTATACCACCTGGCTTTACATATTTTGCAGAAATTGAAAGAATATTTTTCTGTAATTTTATAAGTTCTTCTATATCATGTAAATCTCTGGATAATTTGATGTCTGGTTTTCTTCTGATAATCCCAAGCCCTGAACAAGGAGCATCTACAAGACAGTAGTCTATTTTATCAATCAACTTTTCGTCAAGAATCAGTGCATCGTGAAGCTCTATATTAATAGATTTTATATCCAGCCTGTTTTGTAAGCCTTTAATTAGATTAATTTTGTGTGGGTAAATATCTCTTGCATAAACAGTTCCCGAATCATTTGTCCATTGAGCCATATGCGTAGTTTTTCCCCCAGGAGCACTACACACATCCAGAATATTTGAATCTTTAGTAGGATTCATAACTTCTGTGACAAGCATACCAGCCTCGTCCTGAATTGTGAATAAACCTCTTTTATACTCTTCTATTCCAGTAATATTCTTCGGGTTTTTTATTTGAATACAATCTATGGCAAATCTACATTCACCTAAGTCAAATCCCCTTTGCTTAAGTAGCTCCATAAGCTTTTGCTTAGTTGTCTTAATAGTATTAACTCTGATAGTAAAAGGCGGAACTTCGTTGTTTGTAGCCATAAGATCTTTTGTAAATTTAGAACCGTATTGTTCAGACCACATATCAAACACAAAATCAGGATGTGAATATCTGATAGCAGCTTCTTTATCGGATGTTAAAAATTTATCTCCCATGAAAAATTCTCGTTTTTCAGATATTCTTCTTAGTATCCCATTTACAAAACCTGCGGCTCCTTTATTACCAAATTTTTTTGCAAGTTCTACAGATTCATGTACAGCAGCCCTTTCAGGTACTCTGTCAAGAAACAGAATCTGATAAACTCCAAGCCTTAATATTTCCATGATGTTGTTTTGAATTTTGTCTAATTTTATATTAGACTGTAATGAAATAATTTCATCTATAAATCTCTGATTTTCTATTACACCATAGACTAGTTCTCTTACCATAGATGTGCTCTGCATTTCTTCCCGTTCAGATAAGGCTGCCTTTAAAGCCAGGGTAGAATAAGCACCTTGTTTATGAATTTTAATAAGAACCTTTAATGCAGTTTCTCTGGCTGAGTCCATCCTAAATTCCCCCATTAAAAAAGAGGGAAGATTCCCTCTGAGTTTTTACAAACACTATCTTCTTCTCTTTGTTATTGAAATAAGACGTAACATCTCTGCCAAAGCGACAAAAGTTGCGGCAACATAAGTTAGGGCAGCAGCACTTAAGACTTTTCTTGAAGAAGCAACGCTATTTTTGTCAATGATTCCTTCCTCCAGTTGATTCAAAGCTCTTTTACTGGCATTAAATTCTACTGGCAGAGTAACAATCTGGAAAAGAACTATTCCCAAAAATAGAGCCAAACCAAGGTCAATAAAGAATTGACTGATTACCATTCCAGCAATTATCAATATCCATACAAGTCTTGATCCAAGATTTGCAACTGGAGCAAGTGCACTTCTCAAAGAAAGTGGAAAATATCCATTTGCGTGTTGAATTGCATGACCGACTTCGTGTGCAGCCACACTGACAGCAGCTATGCTGCCTCCGCCATATACATTTTGTGACAGGCGGACAGTTTCGGTTCGTGGATCATAGTGGTCTGTCAGATTTCCCGCAACTGGTTCAACTCTTACATTGTAAAGCCCATTCCTATCTAGGATAAACCTTGCTATTTGAGAACCATTCAGGCCAGTATTACTCGGAACCTGAAGATATTTTTTGAATGTTGAACTTATTTTAGACTGTGCGTACATAGAAAAAATCAGCGCAGGAAGAACCAGCATAAACCATGTGCTATCGTAAAATCCAGTATACATCTAATCCCTCCGTTCTATAGTATATATCCTGTTTCAATATGATTTCCTAGTAAATAAGAAGCTACAGACATAGATTTCTTGTTGGGAAATTGCAATTCCTCGACTATTATAAATCCATCAGATGTGGCTATGCTAAGACCTTCTTTGCCTACAGTGGCAATAGTACCAGGTTTCAATTCGTGAGTTTCCAAGGAAGTACTCACCTGGTGAACCTTTACTTTATCACCTTTATAAGTTAGATAAGCTGAAGGATGAGGATTTAATCCCCTGACAAGACCACTTATTTCTTTGCAGGTTTTATTCCAGTCAATTTTACCTGTATCTTTAAAAATCATTGGTGCATAACTCGATTTACTGTCGTCTTGTTCTTCAAAAATGGCGGCTTCTTTTGCAATATCTTCGATAGCTTCAATTATCAATTTGCTTCCCATTGCTTGCAGTTTGTCATGCAAGCTTCCAAAGGTATCCTTTTCACCGATTTCAACTGAATCCATTAAAACCATTGGACCAGAATCGAGGCCTTCTTCCATCTTCATAATCGTAATTCCAGTTTTAGAATCTCCATTTATTATTGCCCAGTTGATTGGAGCTGCTCCTCTGTATTTAGGAAGAAGCGATGCATGAATATTAAGGCAATAGTACTTTGGAAGCTCTAAAAGTCTTTTTTTTAAGATTTGTCCATAAGCTGCAACGACAATAAAATCTGGATTACAAGCCTTAATCATCTCATATGTTTCATCATCGTTAATATTTTGAGGTTGGTGTACCTTAAGCCCAAGCTCTACAGCTTTTTGCTTAACTGGTGTATACAGAACTTTATTACCTCTTCCCTTCTGTTTGTCCTGCTGGCTTATGACAAGAGCGACTTCATAGTTATTTTTGACCAGTGACTCAAGTGCAGGAACTGCAAAGTCCGGTGTACCCATGTACACTATCCTCATAGTTCTTCATCTCCATAATCATCTTCAATATCTTCTTCAATATCATCTCTGTAAACATCTTTTGCAAGGTCAGTATATAGTATACCATTTAAGTGATCAATTTCATGGCAAAAAATCCTTGCTAAATACCCAGTAGGCTCCATCACTACCTCTTCACCGTTTTCATTAAGAAATTTAACTTTTATCTTTTCCGGGCGCTCTACGGTTCCCCTCATATGAGGAACAGAAAGACAGCCCTCAATATCTTCTACACAGCCTTCGGATTCAACTATCTCTGGGTTAATTGCCATAATTGGCTGTTCTCCCACATCCACAACTATTACTCTCTTAAGGATACCAACCTGGGGTGCAGCCAAACCAATCCCATTTGCCTCCCTCATAGTTTCGACCATATCACCAAGTAATACTTTAAGCCTTTCATCTATCTCTTTAACTTCTTTTGATCTCTTTCTAAGAATTGAATCCCCATCCACTCTTATTTGCCTTAGTGCCATTTTTCTCCTCCTATAAAATACTGTTTGGGTCTATGTCTATACTAACTTTTATCCCATTTATTCTTATTCTATCTTCATCAAAGATTAATACCCGTGAAAGTATATCTTTTACCTCATTTTCAACATTGTAACCAAACTTTAACAATATCTGTTGCCTAAAGTTGTTGTTCAATTTCTCAATCGGTGCCGTATGGGGTCCGATTAACTCAATTTCTCCTAGTTTAATATAATCTGAATAACCAGCCTTAAGCAGGTTAAAAGCTGCTTTTGCATATTCCTCAACGTCTCGTTTGTTTCTACCAAACACTGTAACTACTGACAGATTTAAATAAGGTGGATATCTAAACGCCTCTCTTAGCTTGCTCTCATCCATATAGAATGCTTTGTAATCACCGTTTTTGGCATGCACTATACTATAGTGGTCAGGATTATAGGTCTGCAATATAACAGTGCCTGCCTCTGACCCTCTACCAGCCCTGCCAGCAACCTGAGTCATCAGTTGAAAAGTTCTCTCGGGAGATCTAAAATCTGGAAGGTTTAATGTTATGTCAGCTGCAATTATACCTACCAATGTCACATTTGGAAAATCCAGACCTTTTGAGACCATTTGAGTGCCTATAAGAATATCAGTCTTTCCATTTCTTACATCTGATAAAATACTATCGTAATCATCTTTTGTTTTTATAGCATCGCTGTCCATTCTTACAATATTAGCGTCAGGAAATATTTTGTTCAGTGATTCCTCAATCTTCTCAGTACCGATACCGAACCCTCTTATATAATTACTTCCGCAAACAGGACATACATTAGGAATAGGCTCTGTATTGCCACAATAGTGACATCTTAGTCTTCCTGTGCTCTTATGAAGAGTCATGCTAACTTCACACTGAGAACACTTTGCTACATAGCCACAACTTCTACAAACGACCGAGCTTGAATACCCTCTCTTGTTTAGAAAAATAATAATCTGCTCTCTCTTTCCTAAAGCTGTCTTTATTCCTTCGTATAAATCACTACTTAAAATACTTCTATTTCCTAAGGCAAGCTCGTCTCTCATATCGATAACTTTAATGTGAGGTAACTGCATTTTAGTAGCTCTCTTCTGCATTTCTAAGAGTACTAATTCACCATTTTTAGTTTTAAAATAGCTTTCAATCGATGGAGTTGCAGAGCCTAGAACCAAAGTGCAGCCTTCAAGCTCATTTCTTTTTTTAGCAACCCCATACGTGTTGTATTTTGGATTTACACTAGATTTATAGGTATTTTCATGCTCTTCATCAATTACTATGAGCCCAAGATTTTTAAATGGTGCAAAAACTGCAGATCTCGCGCCAACTACTATTTTAAATTCCCCATTTCTTATTCTCTTCCATTGGTCAAGCCTTTCGGGTTGACTCAATCCACTGTGTAGAATTGCTATTTTTGAGCCAAATCTACCTGCGAATCTTTCGATGGTTTGTGGAGTAAGAGCTATCTCAGGAACCAGAATAATTGAATCCTTTCCTAATGATAGCATATGTTCTGCAAGCTGAAGATACACTTCAGTCTTTCCACTTCCAGTTACCCCATGGATAAGAAATTTTCCCCCATATTCAGAAATCATCCTGGTATAAATATTGCTTTGCTCTGCATTAAGCTCTATTTTATGGTATTTCTCAACATCTCTCTTTAGTGGCGATTCCTTGATATCAGCTTCAAACAACTCAATGAGTCCCTTTTTTTCAAGTTCTCTGATTATACTTAAAGCTGAATCCGTTTCCTTCATCAAAGATTTTGCAGAAACTTCCTTTTTTTCAGACAGAGCTTTCCAGACAACAAGTTGTTTTTTTGCTTGTTTTCCTATAAATTTATATCCTTCCTGAGAATCTTTTAATCTCCTGACAAATTTCTCTTTTCTACCCGTTTGGAGTTCGAGAACATCGAAACTCGTCTCAATAATTTTATTATCGACAAGAGATTGGATGATTTTACTTAGACCTGATTTGCGAAGCAATTCTCTAACTTCACTCAGTTCGATAGCTTTTTTATCTCTGACTAGCTCAAATAAGTCCTTCTGAGTTTTATCCATCGCTATGTTATCATCGGGATCTCTCAAATAATGAAGATATGTGTTTACCTTTCTAAAATCTCCAGGTGGCAAAACTGTCTGCACGGCTTCATTAAAGCTCGAAAGATATTCGTCCTTCATCCAAAAAGCAATTTCAATCATTGTCTCATCAATCAGCGGTTCATTGTCAAGGACATCAATTATATCTTTAATCTGAAAATCTCCTTCAACTTGGTCGATAATTGATACAACTACAGCTATTTCCAGCCTATTAGATAAGCCAAAAGGAACTAAAACTCTGATGCCTCGTTTGACATGATCAAAAAGTTCCTCGGGAATGCCATAGGTGTAAAATTTATCAGCCTTTGCCGATTTTTGATCTATGATTACTTCTGCATATAGCATTCCCAACTCTCCTTATTATTCAGACCAACTTTTAAGAAAGCTTCTGAGCGACTTTATCTATAATAATTTTGGCTAACTCATCTTTAGACATTAATGGATACTCAACAATTTCTCCAGAAGCGTCAATAATAGATGCTATGTTTGTATTGCCTTGAAAACCTGCTCCCTCTTTCGTAACATCATTTGCAACGATAAAGTCTAGGTTCTTTTCTTCAAGTTTCCCCTTTGCAAATTCGACTAAATTATTTGTTTCAGCTGCAAAACCTACAATTACCTGTTTTGTTTTGATTCTTCCAAAGTGAGCCGCTACGTCAGGGTTTTTAACAAAATTCATTGTCATTTCAGATTCATCTTTGCTCTTCTTTATTTTTTGACTGCTAACAACGTCGGGTCGGAAATCTGATGGAGCAGCTGCCTTAATCAGCACGTCACAATCACCAAACTCGCCTTCTATAGCTTCCATCATATCATTGACCGTTTCAATGTCTATAACGTTGACACCAGCAGGTGCTTCAATATGAACAGGACCTGATATCAATATAACTTCTGCTCCTCTGTATGAAGCTTCTTTTGCTAATGAATACCCCATTTTCCCACTGGAGTGATTGGTGATATATCTTACTGGGTCAATAGGTTCAATAGTCGGACCTGCGGTGATTATAATTTTTTTTCCTGTCAAATCTTTTTCAGTCAGAAACCTATCGATGTATTTTACGATATCTGCAGGTTCAGCCATTTTACCCTGTCCTGTGTCACCACAGGCAAGCCTACCTTCTCCCGAAGGCACAAAATCATGTCCATAACTTCTTAACAATTCAATGTTTTTTTGAGTTACAGGATTTAATAACATGTTTGTATTCATTGCTGGAGCGAATAAAATCTTAGCTTTAGTAGCCAGAGCGACTGTCGTCAGCAAATTGTCAGCAAACCCATTGGCAATTTTGGCCATAGTATTAGCCGTCGCAGGGGCTATGACTATAACATCAGCTTTTTTAGCCAGCGAGATATGCTCAACATCTATAGCATCCAGGTTTTTAAACATATCAATGTGAACTTTACTCTGTGCCATCGTCTGAAAAGTTAAAGCACTAACAAATTCTTGTGCAGCTTCTGTCATGATTACATCAACAATTGCTCCTTCTTTAATAAGTCTGCTCACAAGATCTGCAACCTTATAGACAGCAATACCACCTGTTACTCCGAGAACTATATTTTTGCCTTTAAGCATATTATCACCTACTTAATTCCATTTGTTTCTGGAGCTTTATAATCTATCATTCCTTCTGCAATTTCATCAAGTGCAATTATTACGGGTTTATTTGAATGCGAGTTTACCTTTGGTTCTGCCCCTTCAACGAGCTGTCTCGCCCTTTTAGCAGCTACCATCACTAGAGTATATCTGCTCTCACCATCCAGTTTATGCTCTTTAGTTTTATTTTCCATCATAACTTCCTCCTTGCATCATAACTTGTTTTTTTATATTGTTGTGCCTTTTTACTCTCAATTTTTCCGAGTGAATGATTGCCTCTATGTCTGTAACTGCATTTTCGACTTTATCGTTTACGACGAAAAAGTCGTATTCACCTACGAAATCCAGTTCTTTGAAAGCATTAGAAAATCTTCTGTTTATATCTTCTTCTGTTTCTGTCCCTCGCTTAATAATTCTTGATTTTAATTCATCCATCGTGGGGGGAAGAAGAAATATAAATACAGCTTCTTTATAGTTTTTCTTAATCTGAAGTGCCCCTTGAACATCAATCTCGAGAAATACTATTTCACCCTTCTCGATCTGTTTAAATACAAAGTCTTTTGGAGTACCATAGTAGTTAGCGTGAACAAATGCATGCTCTAAAAATCCACCTGCTTCTACCTTGTCACGAAACTCTTCCTCAGTCATAAAGTAGTAATTCTCGCCATTGATTTCTCCATCTCTTGGCTTTCTAGTAGTTGCTGATACAGAATATACAATATCGTCACGCTTTTCAAGTAGAGCTTTGCTCACCGTTCCTTTACCGCTCCCAGAAGGACCCGAAAGTACCAATAAAAAACCTTTTGCCATTTTAATCACCAACCCTCTTTTAGTCATTCACTACTTCTTTTGTATTAAGTCTATGAGCCAGAGTTTCGGGTTGCAGTGGTGATAAGATCACATGGCTGCTGTCCATAATTACAACTGCTCTGGTTCGCCTTCCATAAGTTGCATCTATTAGATTTCCTTGTTCCCGTGTCTCTTGTATAAGCCTTTTTACTGGAGCTGATTCGGGACTTATCACAGAAATAATTCTATTTGAAGCTACAACATTTCCAAAGCCGATATTTAAAAAATATGTCATCATGCTCTACACCCCATCACTCAATGTTTTGAACTTGTTCGCGAATTTTCTCTATTTCAGATTTCAACTCGACAACATGATTTGCAATTTCAGCATCACTTGATTTGCTTCCTATGGTATTTACTTCTCTGTTAAATTCTTGTATTAAAAAGTCAAGTTTTCTTCCGACAGCTCCATCTTCTTCTATAATGGATTTAAATTGAAGTATGTGGCTTTTCATTCTTGTAATTTCTTCGTCAATGCTACTCTTATCAGCAAATATTGCAACTTCCAGAGCAAGTCTGTCTTCATCAATAATCGCTGGATTATCCAAAAGGCTCACAATTTTTTCATTTAGCTTTTTCTTGTATTCTTCAACAACTAAAGGAGCTTTTTCAGCTATTATGCCAACCAATTCTTCAATTCTGAATACCTTGTCAAGCATGTCTTCCTTAAGCTGGTTCCCTTCGGCTTCTCTCATTAAAACAATATTCGAAACAGCTTCATCAGTCGCTTCCTTTAAAAGAGTCCACAAAGTATTATCATCAAGTTCAGTTTTTTCAGTTTTAATTATATCTGATACAGACAATATATTGTTAAGTCTTATAACATCTTCAAGATGTAGCTGCTCCTTTAAATCTTCAAGCGCTTTCTTGAAGTTCATAGCCAAAGGTATATCTACTTTAACTTCTAAGGAAGAGATATTCTCGTATTCAAGGTTGATGAAAACATCTACTTTCCCTCTATTTAACTTTTCCTTAACAGCGCGCTTTATACTTTCTTCAAGGTATAATAAATACCTTGGCAGTTTCACTGAAATATCTAAATACCTATTATTTACCGACTTCAATTCAACTTTTATACGAATCTCATCATTTGATGATTCTCCTTTTCCGTATCCGGTCATACTCCTAATCATATCGCTCACCCCTTTGTCATTTGACTATCTATTATACCTGTTGGCTACAAATAGTCTACAATATGTTGCAGTTTTTTAATAATTATGCTAAGGTTTTTAATCTTTTAATATTATGTTATACTTAAAAAGCATAAAATAATAAAAATTTAGTTGAATTTGAGCAATTACCGGAGGTTATTATGTCTTATGATGGAATAGTGACAAGAGCTGTTGTAAATGAATTGAACGGGTACCTTATTGGAGGTCGTATAGACAAGATTTATCAGCCTGAAAAAGATGAACTCCTGTTTCACATTTATAATAAAGGAAAGAATTTAAAATTACTTATGTCTGCCAGCAGTAATTACCCCAGGCTATATATTACAGAAAAAACTATTGCTAACCCAGATACACCTCCAACATTCTGCATGCTATTAAGGAAAATGCTGACTTCTGGCTATATTCTAAGTATTGCACAAAGAGGCAATGATCGTACCGTAATTTTTGAAGTTTCCGGGAAAGATGAGCTTGGAGAAACTACTCAAAGAGAGTTAATTGTTGAAATCATGGGCAAGCATAGCAACATAATCCTTATCGACAAAGAATCTAAAAGGATTTTTGACTCAATAAAAAGAGTTCCTATTGGTATCTCTAGAGTGAGACAAATTTTGCCGGGACTCAACTACGAATTTCTTCCTCTAGGAGATAAACTAAACCCACTTGAGATAGACAAAAATGGCTTTTATAAATTATTGAATGATGAAGCAAAAAACACGAGTATTAAGAAATTCTTTTACAAGAATATGATAGGAATAAGTCCTTTGATAGCAAGTGAAATATGTCAATTGGCTAATATTGATCAGGATAGAACCATTGCAAGTCTAAATTTATCTGATACGGATAGGCTTTTTTTGAGGTTAAATGACCTTATGAGATTTGCTTTAACAAACGACTATACCCCCGCTATTTATATGAATGAAAATTCTACTGAAATCATTGGTTTTCATGTACTTCCTTTAGAGTTATACGGTAAAGACAATATAGTTGTTAAGAACTCTATTAGCGAAATGTTAGATTCTGTTTATGTAGAAAGAGACACCTCAGATCGTGTTCGTCAAAAATCATCTTCGTTAAAGAAAACAGTACAGCTAAAACTCGAACGGGCACAAAACAAGCTTGGAAAGTTGAAAGATGAATTAGAGGAAAGCCATAAAAGAGATAAGTATAAGATATTTGCTGATTTAATACAATCCAATCTACAATCAATAAATAAAGGGCAGTCGGAGATTGAGCTCTTAAATTTCTACGACCCAGAAATGTCGCTAATCACTGTCCCTCTTGATATAAAACTTGGAGCTGCAGAAAATGCACAGCATTATTATAAAAAATATGCAAAGCTGAAGAATGCAAGTGTTTTAATCGAATCTCAATTAGCTTCTACAGAAGAAGAAATCTCATACTTGGAACATGTTCTGATTAGCCTTGATAACTCTACAGAGGTCTTTGAGCTGGATGAAATCAGATTAGAGTTAATAAACGAAGGTTATATTAACAAAACTAGAGAGCGCTCGAAAATGAAAAAAATCAAGTTGTCTCTTCCACTTCACTTCATATCTTCAGATGGCTTCAGCATCTATGTAGGTAGAAATAATAGACAGAATGAAGAACTAACAATGAAATATGCAAAAAAAGATGATTTATGGCTTCATGCAAAAGGTATTCCAGGAAGTCATGTTATCATTAGAACAGAAAAGACTGAACCTCCTATGAGCACTATTGAACAAGCAGCTCTTATCGCTGCCTGGTACAGTAAAGGAAAGAATAGCCCAAAAGTTGAGGTTGATTATACTTTGCGAAAAAATGTTCGTAAACCGTCTGGTTCTAGACCTGGATTTGTAACTTATGAACAACAAAAAACTTTAAATGTAAATTTATCAAATGAATTGATAAACAATATTAAAAAGGTAGAAGATTAAACTTCTACCTTTCCAATATTAAAACTTCATCTTCACCGTCTGTCTCAGCAAATTTTACTCTTACTACTTCAGAGCCAGAAGTTGGAACATTCTTGCCAACATAATCAGCCCTGATTGGAAGCTCTCTATGTCCTCTATCTACTAATACTGCAAGTTGGACTTTCTTTGGTCTGCCCTGGTCTATAAGAGCATCTAGAGCAGCCCTGACTGTTCTTCCAGTATAAATAACATCATCAACCAGAACGACTTTCTTTCCTTCTACAGAGCCTTCAAATGACTTGTTTACAACTGGCTTACTCTCAATTTTTCTCAAATCATCCCTGTAAAAGCTAATATCTAATACATAAACATTAATTGGAAAACCTTCGATTTCTGCAATTTTTTTCGCCAATCTTTGAGCAAAAGGGACCCCTCTGGTCTTTATGCCAACCAGCACGAGATTATTTACTCCTTTATTCCTTTCAATAATTTCATTGGCGATTCTGGTTGTTGCCCTTAACATTGCATTTTTATCCATAATTGAGGCTTTGACTTTCATTTCAAACCTCCATTTTATTGAGTCTGTTAACAACATTTTGAAACTCAACTGGCAATTCTGCTTCAAACTGCATCTGTATTCCTGTTATAGGGTGAATAAAAGCAATTTTTGCCGCATGAAGAAGCTGTAATGCTCCGAACTCATTTGTACCTGTTGAATAAAGTGGATCACCAACAACAGGATGACCAATATTTGAAAAGTGTACCCTGATTTGATGTGTACGACCTGTTTCCAACTTAATTTTGGTAAGTACATATCTTTCATATTGTTTTATCACTTCATAGTGCGTGACTGCTTCTTTCCCATTTTGAGTTACCACAGCCATTTTCTTTCTGTTCCTAGGATCTCGCCCAATAGGAAAGTTAAGTGTGCCCTTGTCTTGCTTAATTTTGCCATATAGTAGAGCAATATACTCTCTTGTAATCTCATGCCTCTTTAGATTATCAGATAGAATTCTGTGAGCCGAATCATTCTTAGCAACAACTAGAAGGCCTGATGTATCCTTATCCAGTCTGTGAACGATGCCTGGTCTGATGACTCCGTTTATTGATGAAAGGTTATCCAGGTGGTACAAAAGTGCATTGACTAGAGTTCCATCATAATTACCAGGCGCAGGATGAACCACCATACCTTGTGGTTTGTTTATCACAGCTAAAAACTCGTCCTGATAAACAATATTAAGAGGAATATTCTGTGGTAAAAGTTTTAATGGTTCAGCTTCAGGAATTTTGGCTAATAGAGTTTCGCCCTGTTTTACCTTATAACTGACCTTCTTTACAGCCCCATTCACCAGAACATTTCCATCTTTAATCAGCTTTTGCACAAAATTTCTTGAAACGTCATCCAGTTCAATTGAAAGATAGTAATCTAATCGCTCATTATCTTCTTCTCCGACTAGAATCTCTATTTGTTTCATTGATCTACTCCCATATTAATTTCTAACTTATCAAAGACTACAACAAAAATTAGAAGTGCAGTTCCTATTACTATAAACATATCAGCGACATTAAACACTGGAAAATTATATATCTTCAGATCAACTTTTATAAAATCAACTACATATCCATGGCGTATCCTATCAATCAGATTACCCAGAGCTCCACCTATCAGCAATGATATGGCAAGTTTTGCAAAGAGAGTCAGCTTTTCTGAATTTTTAAATAAATAACCTGCCAGGCCTCCCATAACAAGAGAAGTCATAATAATAAAGAAAACTCTCTGATTTTGCAGAATGCCAAAAGCAGCACCGAAATTCTTTACATAGTGTAATTCCATAAAGTTTTTAATGACTTCAATGGGTTTCTGATTCATAAGATATTTTACGGCCAATTTCTTAGAAAATTGATCTGCTATAACAACTAAAAGTACAACAATAATTTCCAATATGTATCCTCCCTGGCAAACTCATAATTAAAAAGGAGCTTAAGCTCCGTAATCACTGTCTTCTGATTCTATTTCCACTTCAACACTGTATTCGTCATCTACAGCATATTTGTCCAAAGTCAGAAGCTCAGCTTGTAAAAATGCTCTGTGTCTATTTTTAAATATGTAAATATCTTTCATTAATTGTTCGTATTCTTCTTTAATATGTCTAACTTCTTCTTTTGCATTGCTAATAATTTTTCTTCCCTCATCTTCTGCATTGTCAGTTATTACATCAGCTTTATGTCTTGCATTTAACGCCACTTCTTCTGCTGTCTTCTGAGCGACAATCAAAGTGTTTTTTAAGGTTTCTTCCATCGTATTATATTGCCTTATTTGATCTTTAAGTAAATTAACTTTGTCTTTTAGTTCAATATTTTCCTTGTACATTTTCTCGTACTCATCAATAATCTCATTGAGAAAATTATTTACAGCTTTGGGACTGAATCCTCTGAAAGACCTATTAAATGTTTTGTTTTGAATGTCTAGTGGCGTTATCATAGTATCACTCCATTATTTAAAAATTTTTATTTTAATTCTCAGCCTGCCTTTTTTGCTGAGATTTAATTTCTCTGTATATTCTGACCTGCCATATCCTTTTAGGGAAACAATATCACCTGGACTCAATTCAAAACCTGATTTTTTGATTGATTTCCAGTTGACCTTTACATCGTCCGATGCAATTTTTACATTACATTCATTTCTTGATAAACCATAAGCCGCACACAAATATACATCTAATCTTTCTGAAGAAACGAATAATGCCTTTTCAATATATTGTTGGTTTGGCACAATAAACTCTGAAAAATTAACTGTTTGCACTTTAACTTTCCTTCTGCCGACCTTCTCTAGGTTCAATAAAATATATTCTGATATCTCAGATTTTGCAGCGAGCTTAACATGGTCATCATAGACATAAATGTCTCCTAGTTTTTCTCTTTTGATGCCCAAGCTCATTATACTGCCTAAAAAGTCCTTGTGTAATAAGTCGCTTAAATCTCCATCTATTCTTAGATAACGGGCTCTTGACTCGATATCAACATAGTCTTTATATGATGGAAAGAAAACAAGGACCTTTCTTTCTCCATTCTCAGGAGCACCGTCTTCAAAGCAGGATGTATCAGGAAACCATTTCATTGCTGCAATGACAGTTTCTCGTTCGTAAGGATCTAGAAAATCACTGTCTGTTACTATGTGTCTATTTCCTGCTGTTTCTACCCTTTCTAGGATTCTCTCTATCTTCGTTCTTACATCAGAGTCCTGAATATATGATGTTATTGATTGTCTTTCCATACTGAATCACCTTAGTATGTTTAAAATCAATGTATATGCAAGCCTTAAGAAGATTATTGCAACCCAGGGTGAAAAATCAATAAAACCTCGACCTAACCCAAGTTTGTCGAGCAAAGCTCTGGCAGGAGCCATTACAGGTTCAGTAAGCTCATGCAATATTTTCCCAACAACGTTATCTGATGGAAGTCTAAGAATAGAGAAAAATATGCGAATTATAATCAGGATTTCAATAAGATCAAACAATCTCCTGATAGCTATGATAAAAGTATACATCTATGTCTCCTTACCAGGGAAATATCCCTCTGTTTTTAAGCTCGTCTTTAAGCCCATCGATTTCAATATTGTTCGGCGCTAGAATGAATATATCCTTAGTAACTTTTTGAATTTTCCCCTCAACAGCATATATTCCACCATTGATAAAATCAAATATTTGTCTTTTTACATTAGTATCAAGTTGCTCAAAATTTACTACTATTGCTTTCCTAATTTTTAAATCATCTATTATTGCTGGTGCTTCTTCGTAACTTAAAGGTTCATGTACGGCAATTTTCATATTGCTTGTAGTGTGAATATTTACAACTTTACTGTTAAATCTAGCTGACCTTGGCGCTTCTGTTTCGTACATTTCCTCGTCGTACTCCTCTTCAGTTAAATATTCATCTTCTTCTTCGTAGTCATCAATGCCGATAAAATACTTGAATTTGTCCATGAATTTACTCACGCTAATCCCCCCTAATATACTCTTTTGCCAAATATCCCTGTTCCAACCCTCACCATGTTTGCGCCTTCTTCTATTGCAATCTCGAAATCATTTGTCATTCCCATTGAAAGATATTTCATATCTAGTTCTGCATAGTTCTTACTGATAATTTCATCGCGCAATTTAGATAAACCTCTAAAAGACTCTCTTATAACGGACTCATCATCAGTAAATGGTGCTATAGTCATCAATCCTTTTATCCTAATATTTTTAAAATTCATTACTTTTTCTATGAATTCAAGAGCCTCTGATTTATCAATTCCATACTTAGACTCTTCTCCTGATATATTGACTTGTACCAGGCAATCGATAATCCTATTCACAGCACCTCCTCTTTTGTTGATTTCCTTTGCAAGGGATAATCTGTCTAGCGAATGAATTAAGTGAACGTCATTAATTATATATTTCACTTTATTAGTCTGTAAATGTCCTATCATATGATAGTTTGTTATGTCACCCATCGCAGATATCTTCTCAGTCAGTTCCTGCACTTTGTTCTCTCCTATATCAGTCACTCCTGCATCTATAGCCTCTAAAATTCTTTCTATATCTATAGTTTTTGTGACCGCTATCAATTCGACTGTATCACTTCTGCCTGCTCTTTTAAGAGTCTGCTGAATCCTGTCGTTAACATAATCAAGATTCTCTTTAATATTAGTTGTTAAAATTTCCCCCATTATTGTAAAATCTCTCCTTCAGTATGTTTTCCTGGAGCAGTTACTACCTCAGTATATATATTAATTGTCTTTCTTCTCTTACCCTCATTGGTTTCAATATATCCATATGAATCACCATGCTCCACATAACAGAAATTTTCTTCAGTCCCTATTATGATTACAGGTCTAAACCTTATAACACCATAATATTCTTTTACGAGTACTCCAGGTTCTCCATCTATTTCTATCAGTGCCTCTATTGGGATTCTAAGAGCATTTCTGCTTTCTTTTACTATTTCTATTTCAAACCTTCTATGTGAGTAAATTTTATCCATCAATAGATTAGATTTGAAAAAATAAATTGCATTTGCATCAGTTTCATTCGCCATAATAAGAGGCGCTTTCAGCAAATATGTGTTCTCTTCATCATCAGTTAGCACAAGCTCATAGCTCGTTCCCACTTCCAGCGATAGATCATCAGAAAGAACAGATAAAATCCAATCAAAACCGTCAATGATTTTGAATATAGCCTCACTGTTTTTCTTAGGTTTATAAGTTGACGTGAATTTGTCCGGGGTAATATCTTCCAGATTATTTATGTCAAGTAATTCTTCATACCCATCTGTTTCATAGGATACTATTCCAGACTGGTGACTGTATACCCTGGTCAAATTACTGTCTAATAGTGCCTTAAGCCTATCTCTTCTATTTTTTAGTTCTGCTATAGACTCTATGTTAGATGAATCTTCATTAAATACACTAAATTCATTAATGGATAGCCTGATGTTAATATCTTCCTTCAAGCCTCTCAAGTTAGAGTACTCATTGTTTGAAACAGAAATCTGAAAACTTGTAACAGAATCTGCGAGCACACTGTCCAAGCCATCTTCTAGCAGCTTAATTCGTCTTTCAACGTCAGAAAGCTCATCTTTCTGATTTGTCATGTCTCTGCCGTAAAGAATATTTGCTACTTCTGCACCTACCGGTACTCTTTGTCCTTCAACAGCTACTCTCATTACTTCAGAATTACTATCATTTTTGTAAACTATTTCTGGTAGCAAGACAAGAGCATTAGCTTTGATTTTTTCAGTATAGTTCTTTTCAATCGGCAATATAGTATTTACCTTGGTTCTTAAAAGCTTTGGAAGAAAATTAATGCTAACAATCATTAAAAATATCAAAATAATAACTATTAACATTTTCTTTTTCCCAGCGTTATATCTTTCAGTCATCAATTCAACACCTAACTAAAGAATTTCCCATATTTGCTCATTATTTTAAGTTGTCTGATAGATTCTATTTTTAGTTTTATAACTTCATTAGCATATGTTACCAGTTTAATGGATTGCTCATTATGCATAGCTCCAATAAGAACACCTTTAAATATTTCTCTTTCTTTTGTGATTATGCTGATTTCATCTCCGGCGGTGAGCTTGGTACCGTCAAGAATGAATTCCTGTGCATCAGTATCGTCCAGATCATCCTGAGAAACATGCTTGTTATCAATTAGAATCACGTTATTTTTCAGGTAGTATTTCTCTTTCATAACTGTAAGGAAAAACCCAAGCAAACTCGTAAACAACAGCAGAGCCACAATAGTTATAAGCAACTCTAGCATTCAATTTCCTCCTCTATTTAGATAGTGTCAGTATACCATAATTACAGTGCTTTTTAAACCACTTTACAAAACGGTGCCAATTGGATATAATAACCCTTGCGACGGGGTGTGGCGCAGTTTGGTAGCGCACAAGTCTGGGGGACTTGGGGCCGTAGGTTCAAATCCTATCACTCCGACCAAAAAAGCTGCTCTATATAGAGCAGCTTTTTCCTTCTATTTTTACCAGTCGTACTTGCCAAGTGCAACTAATTCCATTTCGTGTTTTTTATCCCTAAGCATAAGATTCTCAACTGAAGATCTGACGTCTTCACCATTAAATAGTACATTGTACAGCTCTCTAGTTATTGGCATTTCAATGCCTGTCTTTTCTGCGAGGCTATGCGCTGACTGGATAGTCTTTATTCCCTCTACAGCCATCCCAACCTTTAAAACCGCCTCTTCCATGGAATAACCTTCGCCAATCAGAATCCCAGCACGCCTGTTTCTACTGTGCATACTCGTACAGGTTACTATTAAATCACCTATTCCAGATAAACCATAAAATGTATCAGCACTAGCGCCTAAAGCTACTCCCAACCTTGCCATTTCGTAAATGCCTCGAGTCATAAGCGCAGCCTTCGTATTGTCACCATAGCCCAATCCATCAGAAATTCCTGCTCCAACAGCAATAATATTCTTTAGAGCTCCTCCTAGTTCAACACCAATTACATCAGGATTTGTATACACTCGAAAATCTGGTGTCGTAAATACATCTTGAATATACTCGGCAATTTCTTTTTTTTCAGAAGCAGAGACTATTGTTGTAGGAATATTTCTTGAAACTTCTTCAGCGTGTGAAGGGCCTGATAGGACAACAAAATCATTATAAGGGAAGTATTCTGCTGCTATTTCAGATATCCTCTTCATAGATCCAATTTCTATTCCCTTTGCAACATTAACAAATATTTGTTCTTTGTCAACTTTTCCTTCTAGCTTTATTAGAATCTCTCGAACACTGTTTGTAGGCACGCCAAGAAGTAGTATTTCTTTGTTGTGCACTACCTCGTCTATTGATACTTTCACATTAATACTGTCTGGCAGAATAATTTCGGGAAGGTATTTCTTGTTTGTCCTACTTATAGACATCTCCTTCGCCTGAGATTCGCTTCTTACCCAAATCTCAACATCGTGGCCTTTGTCAGCTAAAAGTATAGCCAGAGCAGTAGCCCAACTGCCTCCCCCCAGAACTCCAATTTTCATATCTTTCACCTGCCAATTTTATTTTCAGTTCCAGCCTTTAGTCTCATAATATTCTCCCTGTGCCTGTAAAGGCCAAGAAGAGCTAGTAACGCAGTTAAAATGTTAAGATAAGGATTTGTAATAAATAATCCAGATGCTGTTAACACAAAAAGTGTAACAAGAAAAGTAATGGAGCCTACAGAAACATATTTGGTAATTATGGCTACAGTTATACCTGTTATTACACTAATTAAAGCAACGGGAAACTCTAGCACTGCCATTGCTGCGATAGTCGTTGCAATGCCCTTTCCTCCTTTAAAATTTAGGAAAATAGGCCAGTTGTGCCCTATGACGACAAAAAAAGCAGCAATATAACCACCAAGTTCCTTATAAAGTAACAATCCTAACAGTACAGCGATTATTCCCTTGAGAAAATCAAGCAAAAAAGTAATGACACCCAGTTTGCTGCCCATCACTCTGACTGCATTTGTTGCTCCAGCGTTACCGCTTCCATGGCTTCTAATGTCAATCTTCATAAACAATTTTCCCACAAAATAAGCTGAGGAAAAACTGCCTATCAAATATGCTGTAACAGCTACGATTAAGCCTTTCATTTTACTCCCCTTTTTCTCTCAGTTCAAAAACTAAAGGTGTCCCCAGAAATCCAAAATGATTTCTAATTTGGTTCTCTAGATATCTCATATAAGAAAAGTGCATTAGTTCCCTGTCATTCACAAAGATCATAAATCTGGGTGGTTTGACAGATACCTGTGTTCCATAAAATATCTTTGCTCTTCTTCCTTTGTCGGAAGGCGGCTGATTCATTAATATTGCTTTGTTTAATATGTCATTAAGAACTCCGGTAGTAATTCTTAAATTGTAATTATTACTTACAGTATTTATCATTTCAAGTAATTTATCAACCCTTTTCCCGGTTTTAGCTGATATATAAACTATTGGAGAATAGTTTATAAACCCAAGGGTTTCTCTAATCTCTTTTTCGTATGAAAGATATGTCTTCCCATCTTTTTCTACTATATCCCACTTATTTACAGCAACAATAATTGCTTTGCCATTGTCATGAGCATACCCTGCTATTTTAGTATCTTGTTCAGTTACACCCTGTATGGCATCTATGACAAGTACACAAATATCTGCTCTGTCAACTGCTGCAAGAGTTCTAACTACAGAATATCTCTCAACTTTTTCTGTAATATATCTCTTTCTCCTAAGTCCTGCTGTATCGACAAATACATATCTATTGTCATTTCTCTCATAATAACTGTCAATAGAATCTCTTGTAGTACCTGGAATATCAGTAACTATAGCGCGTTCTTCACCGATAATGTAATTTATCAATGATGATTTCCCAGCATTTGGTCTTCCAATAAAAGCAACTCGGATACTCTCTTGATCTTCTTCTGTGTCCTTGTCTGTTGGAAAATATTTAATTACTTCATCTAAGAGATCTCCTATGCCGAGAGACTGCTCCGCTGAAACAGGTAAAGGCATTCCAAGACCCAATTCAAAGAAATCATAAATATTTGACGTTTTGCTGATATCATCAATTTTGTTTGCAACTACGAGTACTTCTCTTCCCGACTTTCTAAGTATTTCAGCAATCTCTCTGTCTGTTGAGGTAATACCTTCAACACCATCCAAAATAAATAGAATTACGTCTGCGGTATCGATAGCTATATCAGCCTGTTTTCTAATATTAAGCATAATCTGGTCATCTTTTTCAGGTTCAAGGCCACCTGTATCAATAAGAGTGTAATACTTACCAAGCCACTCCCCCTCAGCGTAAATTCTATCTCTGGTTACACCTGGAGTATCTTCAGTTATTGCAATTCTTCTTCCTGCCAACTTGTTAAATAATGTTGATTTACCAACATTTGGCCTACCTACAATACAAACTACAGGTCTCATCTACCCATCACCTCCCTGAAAATAAGGTCAATAAATTTCGTTCCATCTACTGGAGAAAGCTTTAACCTTCCCTCCAGTTTATGGTTTGCTTCGATATATGTCATATTATCCAAAAATATATCTTCATCTCTTTTCATCATAGATTGTGGAATGTAAATCGAATCGTAATTTAAGTAATCAGGTATCTGATCTACTAAGTCGCCACCAGTTACAAGCCCGGATACTGTAATAGTCTCACCGAAGAAGAAGTTTTTAATAGTCCTTACTTCAAGCTGTACGCCAGATATTTTTTTGCTTAACTCCTGCAGCAGTTCAGTTAGAAAATTATTTGCTAACTTTCCAGTTGCAATTAGTATGCTTTTATTTGTTTCGACAGTAAAATCCTCTTTCTCCGTAAGAGCTTCATGAAATTCTTGTGAAAAAGACTTCATTAGCCCTACTCCGTTTTCGTACTGAGGAAAACCTTCATAATCATCAAATTTAGGTAATGTTCTCTTAGCAACACAGAAAAACTCATCAGAAGCAAAGACAAATCTCGTCTCTTTGTCGGCCAGGTATTTCTTTTGCATTTCTTCTACCTGGTCAATTAGTATATTTGCAGTTTCTTCATTGAATATATCTAATTCATCAAGACCATGACGATATTTTGTAATCCCAACAGGTACCACCGCTACAGAGTTTACAGATGGATACAACGAATACAAGTCATTTATCGTATTACTTAGTTCATCACCATCGTTGACACCAGGCACAAGTACTATCTGACAATTCATTTCGATACCAGCGTCGTGAAAACGCTTAAGTGTTTCGTAAATATTTCCTGCTCTTTTATTCCTAAGCATTTCAATTCTAAGATCAGGATTTGTAGTATGGACAGAAATGTTTACAGGACTCAACTTATATTCGATTATTCTCTGTATGTCGTCTTCTTTCATGTTAGTTAATGTAATAAAGTTTCCCTGCAAAAAAGAAAGCCTTGAATCGTCATCCTTAAAATATAGAGAATCTCTCATGTTTGGAGGAAGTTGGTCAATAAAGCAAAACATGCATTTATTCTGACAAGTTTTAGCCCGGTCTATCAATGGATTAGTAAAAATAATCCCAATATCTTCACTATAATCCTTTTCAACTTCTATTTCCCAGAGCTCACCGTCTCTTTTCTCAATAACTAAAAGCACATATTCATCAGCAATAAGGTATTTGTAATCAATAACATCTTTTACCTGAGTGCCGTTTATACTGACCAAGATATCTCCAGGCTCAATGCCAATTTCATCAGCTATACTATTATTTACAATATCTTCAATTAGATTTCTTGATTCTTTAATATTTGTTATTTCCATATAAACATTACAACCCCTAAAAAAATTTAGCCTACAGAATCCTGTAGGCTTTATCTCTTAACTTAATAGAGTGGAAATCTATCACAGAGTTCATTTACTCGTTGCCTAAGGGCTTCTTTGTCGCTGTCAGCCTTAAGTGCCAAGTCCATCATATCTGCAATCTCTTTCATTTCCTCTTCCTTCATTCCTCTTGTAGTCATTGCTGCAGTACCAACTCTGATGCCACTGGTTACAAATGGACTTTCGGTCTCATTTGGAATAGTATTTTTGTTAGTTGCAATGCCTACCTCGTCTAGCATAGCCTCTGCTTCTTTTCCTGTCAAGCCTTTCTTTTTTACATCAATCAAAATCAAGTGATTGTCTGTACCGCCACTTACTAAACGGTATCCTCTTTCGAGTAATCCATCTGCTAAAGCTTTTGTATTTTTAATTATCTGTAATTGGTACTCTTTAAAATCATCGTTTAAAGCTTCTCCAAATGCAACTGCTTTAGCTGCTATAACATGCATCAAAGGACCACCTTGAGTTCCTGGGAATACAGCTTTATCGATAGCTTTGGCATGCTCTGCTTTACAAAGAATAGCTCCTCCCCTTGGTCCTCTTAAAGTCTTATGAGTGGTGGTTGTTACTACATCTGCATAAGGAATTGGGCTTTGATGAAGGCCAGCAGCTACCAGACCAGCTATGTGCGCCATATCTACTACAAGATAAGCACCGACTTCATCAGCAATTTCTCTAAATTTCGAAAAATCTATCTCTCTTGGATATGCACTTGCACCAGCCATTATAAGCTTTGGCTTTTCTCTTAATGCAATCTCTCTCACGACATCGTAGTCTATTCTTTCAGTTACAGGATCAACGCCATAAGCGACAAAATTATAGTAAGTCCCAGAAATGTTTACTGGACTCCCATGAGTCAAGTGTCCGCCTTCCGACAGATTCATCCCGAGAACTTTATCTCCAGGTTTTAAGAAAGCAAAGTAAACTGCTATATTAGCATTTGCCCCTGAATGAGGCTGTACATTTGCATGATCAGCTCCAAATAATTTTTTAAGTCTTTCTATAGCAAGCTCTTCAGCAATATCTACAATCTCGCATCCACCATAATATCTCTTGTGTGGAAGACCTTCAGCGTACTTATTAGTAAGCTGACTTCCCATTGCTTCCATTACTGCTTTAGTTACAAAATTTTCAGAGGCGATTAATTCAATGTGACGGTTCTGCCTATCAATTTCCCGATTAATGACATCCATTATTTCTGGGTCGCTCTTTGCTAAATTGCTAAAATCCATACATAGATTCCTCCTCTTTCACAATTGTTTATCTGGTTAGATATCACTTTGTATATTTAAGCATTATCTCAATCAGCTGGTCCATATTTTTACCTTCGCCTTCTGGTGAATCTACAAGGCAGTGTTTCATATAGTTTTCCAGAATAAGACCCCCAACATTATTCAGAGCACTTCGGGCCGCAGAAATCTGGATAAGGATATCTCCGCAGAACTTGTCTTCTTCTACCATTTTTTGTATACCCTTTATCTGTCCTTCTACACGTCTCAGTCTGACAACCAGAGAATCTTTATCAGTCAACTCTTATCCCTCCTACAATTTTCTAGTCATCACAATGACATTCTCTTCATTCTTAGCGAACCTTCTGTCAATGATTCTAATAATGACAAAAGAAATAGCTAGAAACAATATTCCTATCCCAAAGCTGGACAGGTCTCTACTTGAACCACTCAAGTGGCTAAACAAGTGACTTCCTAGAACAATACCCAATATTAGAAAAGCAAAAGGTATCATATATATAATAGTAATATACTTCATAATACTCTTTTGAATAGCTTCAAGTTCCACATAGTCTCCTGGCTTTACATCTATATTGTTTTTCAACACCAAATAATGCGGCTTAACCTCGCAAGAACTTGCGCAGGAAGTACAACTGCCTCACCCAGAAGCTCTTTTTACTTCTAATCGGACTTTATTTTCTCCGACAAATCCAGTTACAAAACCTATTTGATCCATCTATAAATACTCCTTCCTTATTGCTATATCTTTAATTACCTCTCCTGCCAGTATAAGACCTGCAACAGAAGGTACAAATGAAACACTTCCTGGAATGGCTTTTCGCCTCAAACTATCCCCTAAGTTAACAGAGATTGGCGGCTCTTCAGAGTATACAACCTTCAACTCTTCTATACCCCTTTTTCTAAGCTCATGTCTCATTACTCTAGCTAGTGGACATACCCTGGTATCGTATATATCCTTGATCCTAAAAGCTGTAGGATCTAGTTTATTACCGGCTCCCATAGAGCTTATTATAGGTATACCCATGCCAATAGTACTGGTAATCAAATCCACCTTTGATGATATCATATCTATGGCGTCAATAACATAGTCATATGAAATATTTAATAAGTTTTCTCTTGTACCTTCTCCATAACATTCATTTAATACCTCAACTTGAATATCAGGATTTATCTCTAGAACCCTTGTTCTCATTACTTCAGTTTTCTTGAGCCCTACTGTCTTTGAGGTTGCATGGAGCTGTCTATTGACATTAGTTATGTCAATTACATCATAATCAACAAAAACTAGACTCCCAACACCTGATCTTGCTAGAGCTTCGGCTGCAAAAGAACCTACCCCGCCAATGCCAAAAATAGCAATTTTGCTTTCCGACAATTTCTTTATCCCATCTTCACCTAAAAGTTGATACGATCTTTCAAAGTAATTACTCATTGTCAGCTTCAACTCTAACGTGTATTTCTGACAGCTGATCTTGAGAAACCATAGTGGGAGCTCCTGTCATTAAGCAAGTTGCCGATTGTGTCTTTGGAAAAGCAATTACATCTCTAATGTTTGAAGCACCGGTAAATAGCATTAGCAACCTGTCGAGGCCATATGCAATTCCCCCGTGAGGCGGTGTACCGTATCTAAATGCTTCAAGCAAGAAGCCAAATTTATCTTTAATTTCTGTCTCTGAAAGGCCTAGAGCTTTAAACATTCTATTTTGTAATTGAGAGTTGTTTATTCTTATGCTGCCTCCTCCCATTTCATCGCCGTTTATTACCAAGTCATATGCCTTTGCCCGCACTTTTTCTGGTGAAGTCTCCAACATATCTATATCTTCATCAGCAGGATGAGTGAACGGATGATGTTTAGCTACGTAGCGACCAGATTCTTCGTCGAATTCAAGCAGAGGAAAATCTGTAATCCAGAGAATTTCGTATTTGTTGTCTTCTATTATATTCAACTTTTTTGCAACCTCGTTTCTAAGGTTTCCAAGACTGTCAGAAACGACTGAAAAACAATCTGCAACAATTAGAATTAAATCTCCTTCTTTAGCTTCTAACCTTTCAATTATAGCCGTCAGCTCTTCTTCTGAGACAAATTTTGCGATAGGAGAAGTTATTCCATCTTTTGACAGTTTAATCCATGCAAGGCCTTTAGCCCCATAAGTCTTAACGAATTCTTCAAGTGAGCTTATATCTTTTCTTGAGAAACTGTCTGAATGCCCATTTATATTAATACCTTTTACCATTCCGCCTGACTGAATGGCACCACTAAAGACCTTAAATCCAGAATCCTTGACAATATCTGAGATATCTTTTAGTTCAAACCCAAATCTTAAGTCAGGTTTGTCCACACCAAATCTGTTCATAGCCTCATCATATGTCATTCTCTTAATTGGAGTTTCAATATCCTTATCCAAAATTTCTTTAAATAATTTTTTTACAAGCTTTTCATTCATTTCGAGTACGTCATCAACATCCACAAAACTCATTTCTACGTCAATTTGAGTAAATTCTGGCTGGCGATTTGCACGCAGATCTTCGTCTCTGAAACATTTTACAATCTGATAATACCTATCCATACCAGACACCATCAAAAGCTGTTTTAACAGCTGTGGAGACTGAGGAAGTGCATAAAACTGCCCTGGATTTACTCTACTGGGTACTAAATAATCTCTAGCTCCTTCTGGAGTTGGTTTTGTTAAAACGGGAGTTTCTACTTCGACAAAGCTATTCTCATAGAAAAAGTCTCTAACTACTTTGGCAACCTTAGCCCTCACTTTCAAGTTGTTCTGCATAGAGGGTTTTCTCAAATCGAGATATCTGTACTTCAATCTCATTGTTTCACTAACATTGTCGTCATCTTTGATATAAATAGGCGGAGTGTCTGCCTCATCTAAGATTTTTAATTCACTGACAATTACCTCTATTTCCCCTGTAGGAATGTTGGGATTCTTTGACTGTCTCTCTCTTACTTTTCCTTTTACAGCTATAACATATTCGGCGCGAATATCCGAACTTTTTTCTAAAATATCTGCCGGTACTGAGTCATCTACAACTACCTGTACAATTCCAGTAGTATCCCTAAGATCAATAAATATCAATCCACCGAGATCTCTTTCTCTTTGAACCCAGCCCATCAGGGTTATCTCTGTTCCTGCATCTTCAATTCTCAATTCACCGCACATGTGTGTTCTTCTAAGATTTCCCATTCTTTCTCCCATGGTCACAACCTCCTTATAAAATAAAAAACCTCTCATCTCTGATATTCAGGGACGAGAGGTTATCTCGCGGTACCACCCTAATTAGGTAATCCTCACTTAACTAATAACGTATTTCACGAGCGCTATTGCGCTGGCTCCGAATTGTCTTCACCAGAATTTAATATCGGTTTTCACCATCCACCGACTCTCTGAAATTAAGTAATCTGATTACTATTTTTCATCATAACCTAGTATTTAATTTATCTAATTATAGCCATTAACAGCATTTATGTCAATACAGAAGGCCATGATTTTTCAATTTCTAAAAGATATTCTCTTTTGTGTCCTATTTGCTCGTCTATTCTGGTCATATAATTCTTAAAATCCTTAAAATTTGCATACCTGATATGCCTGTCTAAATACTTATTATAGAATTTACTTGCAGCCCCCATACCAAGACCAATGATTGTCTGCTTTTCTTCCATAATCGCAATATTATAAATGCATTCCATGCCTGGTCTGCTGTATCCAACATTTTCATGATTCCCCATAATATGTTTTTGTCTATAAAGATAATACGGCTTTAACCCAGCGCCAACTGCAAATTTTTCTGCCATACTCAACATGGAGTTGATATCTTCTGAGCTCTCAGAAAGATTTTCAGAGTTCATTTTTAGATTTGACCCTCTCTTAATTGATAGCGTATGAACAGTGAGATTATCTGGGTCTAGCTCGCTTAGTACTTTTAGTGTATGATTCATCTCTTTTGTACTTTCTCCAGGCAGACCAGCTATCAAATCCATGTTAATAGACTGTATTTCAGCTATCCGAGCTTTTTCAAAAATATCAATGATATCTCTTGCAGTGTGGTTTCGCCCCACCTGTCTTAAAGTCTCATCATTCATTGTTTGAGGGTTTATACTGATTCTGTTGACGCCATTCTCTTTTAATAACAATAAATACTCAGCATCTAAAGTATCAGGTCTACCAGCTTCTACTGTTAGCTCTGAAATACTTCCAAAATTCTTGTTTATGTAGTTTAAGATTCTCACCATTTCATTTTTCGGTAGAGTTGTTGGAGTACCTCCTCCTATATAAAGAGAACTTAAATTCCAATTGCTTAAGGAAATTTTTATATTTTCCAACTCAAATAACAGTTTGTCTACATACTCTTTGATGTTATCTCTATAAGTATTATAAGATAACGAAGGAAAAGAACAGTAAGAACATCTCGTTGGACAGAATGGAATACTCAAATATAAACTATAAGTATTTCTTTTAAATGACTCTAGAAAAGGGGATTGTGTCATGGCAATATTAAGAGCCTGCATCGCTTTCTCATCACTAATAAGGTAAAAACTCTTTAACAATTTATAGATTTCTCCATTAGGAATGCCTTTACTGATATAAGACGACACCAATTTTATAGGTCGCATTCCTGTCAGAACGCCCCAAGGCAAAATTTTTCCTGTTAACTTATTCATTAAGCAATATATGCTTTTTTTTGTCGTTAATCTGAAAAGTGAAGCTTTTGATAAAGCTTCACCAGTATCTATAGTTCTTTCACTACAGCTTACGATGCTTCCATCGGCAGATTTTAAAGTTGCAATAAACTCTCCATTCTCTTCTTCTATAATAATAGCGTTTGGTACATTTTCATCTAAACTTTCATGAAATTTTTCTTCAGGTAAAAAAGCACTGCATAGCTCAAAGATTTCAAGGTAACTGATGGATTTTGATTTGTTAACAATATAAATCATAGCACTCTCTTCTATTTTTTTAAAAATGGGTTATTGTTTTTTTCGTAACCGATAGTTGATTCAGAACCATGTCCAGGGTAGACTATTATATCATCATCAAGAGCCAGCAGTTTCGTCTTAATATTAAACAGCAAAGACTCATAATCTCCGCCGTATAGATCTGTTCTTCCTATTGAGCCTTTAAAAAGTGTATCTCCTGTAATTAAAAACTTATCTCCTTTAAGACAAATTCCACCAAAAGTATGCCCTGGAGTGTGTATAACCTCGAGACTTTCATCCCCAATCCAAATTTGATCACCTTCAGTTAAAAGGATATCTGGATCAAAATAGGCTTCACCTGTCATCATCGAAGAAGACATGTTTAATGCACTGCTCTTAACCATATCAAGCTCATCTTTATGAACCATGACAGGAACATCCAGCTTCTCTTTTAATTTCACAACTCCTCCAATGTGATCTCCATGACCATGTGTCAGCACAATGGATTTTACAGTAGTCTTAAGCTTGTTAACAACTTTTAGTATTTCATCAATATCCCCACCTGGATCAACCACTACAGACTCAGAATTATCAGATGAAGTTACTATATAACAATTTGCTGCGTAAACTCCTAAAGCCATTCTATATACATTCATTACATTCGCTCCTAAAGTATCTTTTTGCTATCTAGAATAATTGTTACGGGACCATCGTTTGTATACTTAACATCCATGTGGGCACCAAATTCTCCAGTTTCCACCTTAATTCCTCTTTCTTTTAGCTTGTTTACAAACAAATCATAATAATGTTCACCGACTTGTGGGTCTGCGGATTCAGTAAAACTTGGACGTTTTCCCTTTCTGGCATCCCCATACAAGGTAAACTGTGAAATAGCCAAAATATCTCCGTTAATATCCATTACAGATAAATTCATTTTTTCGTTTTCATCTTCAAAAATTCTTAAGCCTGACACTTTTTCGCAAATATAATTCAAATCTTCATCCTTGTCTTCTTTTCCAACACCGAGATAAACTAGAAGACCTATGCCAATCTCACCTATAATTTTATCACTAACAGTCACAGAAGCTTCTGTAACACGTTGAATTACAGCTCTCATATAATCCTCCCTTATGCAGTTACTCTGTATACGTCAAATACATTTCCAATTCTTCGAAGCTTTTTCATAAGCTCATTAAGTTGTTCTTTGTCATGAATTTCGAGAGTCATGCTAATCATAACAGTCTTATCTTTCCCCGTCCTTGCATTAAGCGACAAAAGACCTACATCCGCATCGTTTACCCTCAACGCAATCTCAGCTAATAGCCCTGGTCTGTCACTAGCTCTAACCTGAATTTCTGCGCTATATGAAGATTTCTTTTCCACATCCCAGCTGACATCAATAACCCGTTCCTCTTGTCCCTCTAATATAGTGGACAAGTTAGGGCAGTCTTTACGGTGAATGGATACACCCCTTCCGCGGGTAATAAATCCTATTATTTCATCTCCAGGCACAGGGTTGCAACATTTTGAAAATTTAATCTTAACATTATCGATGTCTCTTACGATAATTCCATGAGTGGCGGTTCCTCTCGATTTGCTCTGCGATTTCTGTATCTTTGATTCGACAATCTCTTTTTCACTTGGTTTGAAGTGTTCACTATATATTTCTTTGAGTTTGCTAATAACCTGATTTATAGTAATGCTTCCATATCCTATAGCTGCGTATAAGTCATCTATTGTGTTAATACTCACCTTACTCGCAACATTTTTCAACCAATCATCAACAAGGATGTCGGAAGGCTTATAACCTAGTCTTTTAATTTCTTTTTCTAAGGATTCTTTGCCCTTTGCAATGTTGAAGTCTCGCTCTTTAAGTTTAAACCATTGCTTGATCTTAGTCTTTGCCTGATTGCTTTTAACGAGCTTAAGCCAATCCCTGCTGGGACCACTACTACTTGCACTGGTTATGACTTCAACAATATCTCCATTTTTTAATTTATAGTTTAACGGTACTATTCTATTATCGACTTTTGCGCCTACGCATTTATTACCGACATCAGTGTGAACTCTGTAAGCAAAATCAATCGGTGTAGATCCATCTGGAAGGTTTATGACATCTCCCCTAGGAGTGAATACAAAGACTTCATCCGTAAAGAAATCTATTTTAAGAGTTTCCATAAACTCTTTTGGATCATTTAGATCTGTCTGCCATTCTAAAAGCTGTCTTAACCATGTGAGTTTTTCATCAAAATTATTGCCTTTTGCATATCCCTCTTTATATTTCCAGTGTGCAGCAATACCATATTCGGCAGTTTTATGCATTTCATATGTCCGAATTTGTACTTCAAATATTTCTCCCTTCTCTCCAATAACCGTTGTATGAAGAGACTGGTACATGTTTGGTTTGGGCATCGCTATATAATCTTTAAATCTGCCAGGAAGTGGCTTCCACAGAGTATGGACTATCCCAAGCGCTCCATAGCAATCCTTAATATTATCAACTAGTATTCTAACTGCAGTTAGATCATAAATTTGTTCAAATGCCTTCCCTTGGTACATCATTTTCTTATAAATGCTGTAAAAGTTTTTCGGTCTTCCATTTATCTCCGATTTAATACTCATCTCATCAAGCTTGCTATAGAGTTCATCAATTATTTGCTGGATGTAGGCTTCCCTTTCCTTGCGTCTCTTTGACACTTTATCCACTAAACTATAATAATTCTCGGGATCAAGATATCTTAAAGAAAGATCCTCCAGTTCCCACTTAATCTTTGAAATCCCTAGTCTATGCGCTATTGGAGCATATATTTCTAGTGTTTCAACAGCTTTTTCCTTCTTCTTTTCATCAGTCATGTATTCTAGAGTACGCATATTGTGTAGTCTGTCCGCAAGTTTTACAATAATAACCCTGATGTCTTTAGCCATAGCAATTACCATTTTGCGCAAATTTTCTGCCTGGCTCTCCTGTTTTGTCTTATATTGCAGTTTTTTAAGTTTAGTAACCCCATCCACTAAATCGGCTATTTCTTCTCCGAATTCTTCTTTAATTTTTTCATAAGTTATATTAGTATCCTCAATGACATCATGCAAAAGACCTGCAATTATCGTTGCAGTATCCATATTTAAGTCAGCAAGAAGCAGCGCTACTTGGAAGGGATGAACGAAATACTTTTCACCTGAGTTTCTAATCTGCCCTTCGTGTGCAGCGTCAGCAAAATTAAATGCTTTTATGACCAGATGCAAATCTGCATTTGGGTTATATTGTTCTATTCTTAGAAGCAGATTTTCTAACATAAAAACACCCTCTTCATTATGACAAAAACCTATAATCGCTAATAACCAACTGTATACTCTGCCTTCCTTTGTATTCATTTATAGAAGGATAGTACACTATATCTATAGTTAAAGAATTTGATATACCACTTAAAGCCCTATTAAGTTCGGCTTCACCGTAATTTTGTCTTGCCTCTGCAATCCACATCTGTGGATCGCTAAAACTTATTCCGTCGTACTGTTCGCCTCTATTATTCCTCAAAATAAGCTTCAAAACATTTGAATTTTTGCCCAACACACTTGCTTTAAGAACTGAAAGTCCTTTGTAGCCAAATAAGGGCCTTGGGTTGCCTTTACCAAATGGTTCAAGCCTTTCTAAATCCTTTATAAAGAATGCATCTGCATTAGCTGGATCCAATGGAGCCTCTATATATATTTTGGGCTCCATGTCCTCTTCAGACATGTTTATATTTGCATTTAATAACTGTCGCAATTTATTTATGTTTTCCTCTTTCAAACTTAATCCAGCAGCCATAGGGTGTCCGCCAAATTTTTCGAGTAAATTTTCACATTTGGCTAATTCCTTATACAGATGATACCCTTCAATCGACCTACCTGAACCTTTTATTCCATTTTTGCCATTTGTCAGAACAATTGTAGGTTTATTATACTTCTCTTTTATTTTTCCTGCAACAATTCCTGCAACACTTTCATGAATTTCAGGATCAAATGCAACTATTACATCATTCTTTGATAATTTTTCTTCAATTTGCTTTTCTATATTTTCTACTCCCATGCGAGTTAATTCTTGTCTCTCAGTATTTAATTCCCTGAGTTTTAATGCTATTCTTTCAGCAGAAACTTCATCATCTGAAAGTAAAAGCTCCAAACCTATAAGTGCACTGTCAAGTCTTCCTGAAGCATTAAGAGTTGGCCCTAATATAAAACCAGCATGGTACGCCTCAAGCTTCTTTTCACTTAAACCACTAGCTTCGATTAATGCTGTTAGCCCTTTATTTGTTGTTCTATTAAGCTGATATAAGCCATAGATTGCAATTATCCTATTTTCTCCTACAAGATCCACAACGTCACAGATTGTAGCCAATGCAGCCATAGCAAGCATCTCATCCATGTCAGTTTTTACTTTCAGTCTTGCTGTCATGTGCAAAGCTAACTTATATGCTACTCCTGCTCCACAAAGAAGTTTGTTAGGATAGTTGCAGTCAGATTGCTTTGGATTAACTATAGCATCAGCTTCAGGTAGTTTCTCTGGAATATCATGGTGATCAGTGAGTATAAACCTCATGTCCATGTCTTTAGCCAGCTTTACTTGATCAAAAGCTGATATCCCATTGTCTACAGTGATGATAGTATCAATGCCCTGAGCTTTAGCTTCAAGAATTAGAAAATTATTGATGCCATAACCATCCTGAACTCTGTCAGGTATCACATAATCGACTTTAGCATCTAATTGAGAAAGGATTTTATATAGAATATACACTGAGGTAATTCCGTCTACATCGTAATCTCCAACAATTCTAATCTTCTTTCCGAACTTAATACAATCTTCGATTATATCTCCAGCAATAATCATATCTTTCATTATCTCTGGTTTATACATATCTTGGATATCTGGATTTAAAAACGACTGTATCTCAGTTTTTGTTTCTATTCCTCTATTTGCTAAAATTATTGCTAGTATCTTTGAAATTTTGTTTTCTTGCGCTATTTTATCAATATCAATACGCAAATTTTTCATTAACCACTTACTCATTGAATTCTCCCTTTAAAATGAAAGTAGAATTTAGATATTTTATCTAAATTCTACCATTTAATCACTTCAATTACCAGAAAAATCGTTCTCGTCCACATTTTCAAAAGTTTCATACGACGTGTGTTCTTCGGGTTGAGTATACTGCTGTGAATCATTAATCTCTTGAATTTGTTTTTCCAGGTTATGTCTTTCATCGGTTAAAACATTTATCTGCTTTGTTAATTCTTTTAGCTCTTTCCCAGTCTTTAATTCTCTTGCAAATCCAAAAATCGTCGCTAAAGCCGCCCCCAAGAGCGCACTGATAAAAATTACAATAGCTTGCGAAAGCTCAACTTTTGTAAAAACAAAATCAATTTCTACTTTATCTGCATTACTTAATGCAAATACTCCAATTATTATAGCAAGAACCAAAACTAGAATTAGATTTTTTTGCATTTAAATCCCTCCGTAGAGTATTATAATGATTTTTACCCAATTCTGTTAAGCTTTCCCCTTCTTTAACTGAAAAACAATTGGTGAGGCTATGTAAATTGAAGAATATGTTCCTGCTATCATACCTACAAGCAATGGCAGAGCAAGTACTTTTACATCTTCTACACCGATAAAATACAAGCTTACAACAGCTATTAGAGTTGTCAGTGTAGTAAATACAGTTCTTCTCATAGATAATTTGACGCTGGAATCAATTATTTGTTCATATGTCATCTTCGGATTCAATCTAATTTCTTCTCTAATTCTGTCAAATATGACAATCGTATCATTTATAGAGTAACCTACAATTGTTAGTATAGCTGCAATAAATGAACTATTAACGGGCAATCTGAAGATTGCATAAAAAGACAGAGTAATCAAGACGTCATGTACAAGTGCTACAATCGCAGCTACACCGTATTTAAACTGAAATCTGTATGAAATATATGCAAGCATTAAAGCTGAAGCAATAAGGACTGACGTAATAGCCTTATTTCTGATTTCTTCACCCATGAACGGACCAAACTTCTGTGTCTGAAAACTGGTTGGGCTCATTCCAAATTCTTTTACAAAGCCCTGAACTATTTCAGAGGTTTCTGTATTACTTAAATCTTTGGAGCTCCTTATAATTATTTCGTCCATAGCGGTACCCGTGTGTATTACACTAGCATTTGTATCAAACGGGTCGACTATTTCCCTTGCCTTTTCAACTGATACAAATTCTCCTATACTAAGCTGAAGCATTGTCCCACCAGTAAAATCAATACCATAGTTTAATCCATTAATTACAAACATAATCAACCCAATAGCGATTATTACAAGGGACAAAGAATAACTGATTTTCTTATTTTTAATAATTCTCATAATCTTGCCCCCTTATATACCATATAGTTTAACGTTTTTATTGCCTGTTATCTGCACCATTAATCTCAATAAATACTTAGTGAAAAAAACGGCAGTAAACATCGAAGCGACTATACCAATTGTTAAAGTAACACCAAATCCTTTAATTGGGCCAGTTCCATAGAAATAAAGCACAGCTCCGGCTATTAAGGTAGTAATATTAGAGTCGAGAATGGATGTCAAAGCTCTCTTAAAACCTGATTCCACAGCTACTCTTAATGTTTTACCTACCTTAACTTCTTCCCTAATTCTTTCGAATATTAAAATATTAGCATCAACCGCCATACCGATTGATAAAACAAGTCCGGCAATTCCAGGTAGAGTCAATTTAGCTCCTATGCCTATCATAGCAAATATTACGATTAGAACATAAACGGTAAGACCTAGCGAAGCTACAAATCCAGACACTCTATAAAGTATTATCATAAAGGTAAATATTAGAGCAAGCGCTACCGCACCAGCCAAAATACTTTTATCAAAGGCCTCCAGCCCAAGAGTTGGTCCTATTACCGAAGTCTGAAGCTCTATCATCTCAATAGGCAGTGCCCCAGCTCTGATCAGTGTTGAAAGGTTGTTTGCTTCTTGAAGCTGAAATTCTCCTGTTATCACAGGTTTTCCATCTCTAATTGGCTCAATAACCATTGGATATGATATTACTTCACCATCAAGAATTATATATATAATTTTGTTTTCTGGCTCACTTCTTGAAGCTAACTTAGTTGTAGCCTCAAAGAATAATTTTTTTCCTTCGTCATCAAGTTCCAAAGACACCACTGGCTCATTTACTCCAAGGTTATTGCTTTGAAAAAGAACTTTTGAATCGACGACATTCTTGCCAGTGATTACTGTTTCACCATCAGAAGTTACAAACTCTAAAAGAGCTGTCTTCCCTATCAGATTAATTGCTTCATCAGGATCCTGTACCCCAGCTAATTCAATACGAATTCTTTTGTCACTTTCAATTGAAATATTGGGTTCTGAAACTCCTAAGCCATCTACACGAGTGCTAATTATAGCCTTAGTCTCTTCCATCATCTTTCTAAGTTGCTCACCAGTCGCATCAGTCTTGGCTTCCAAGACTACGTATACTCCTCCAGCTAAATCAAGGCCCAATTCGATTGAATCTTTAGCACCAGAATATTCAGCACTGCCAAGTTTAAAACCATTAAGCCCAATATAGCTTATTGATATCACTAACAGAACAATTATTGTGACTATTAGGATACTTTTATTCTTCATAACCTTCCCCTCCATTCAGACTTGCTGCAATAGAAAAATTTGTATAAGACGTGACACTATTGTTTCTCATCATTTTTCCTCAAATAAAAAGCAGTGGATAAACCACTACCCTTTATCAGTTTGCTTTTGTTAACACTTTTAGCTACCAACATTACATAAAGTCTTACAAGCAGACTGGCCAAATGTTTGGCATTCAGTCTTTAAGCTTTTTCTTGATCAAGGTCTTAATGTATTTTATTAGTAGCCTCCTGATTATGTATAGCTTTAATGTTGTAATTATAGCATAAGCGCCTTATATTATAAAGATGTTTTTGATACTCAAAAGAAAAACTTCCTTAACGGAAGTTAGTCCTTCTACAGATCAGTCATTTCCTCTTTACCAGGGTTTTTAGATTCATTAGACTTCACAACCGAACCTATTGCCCACCTGGTGACTTCTAGCCTTGTCTTAGCTGAGCTAACCTCCAGAGTGACAGTATCCACATTTAATTTTATTATTTTACCTTGGATACCTCCAATAGTAATAACCTCATCACCCGTCCTGAGGCTGCCTCTCATTTCTTTAATTTCTTTTTCTTTTTTTCTTTGTGGTCGTATTGCAAAGAAATAAAAAATTACCAGTAAACCAATTGGGAGAATAAAAGCTTGTAGCTGCTCCATTAAGTTATCACTCCTTTTCTACATTATATTATACATTAATTGCTCTAAAAATCACTACTAATCTTCAATATATCCATATTTTTTATAAAATTCTTCTCTGAAAGACATCAATCTGTCTTCTCTAATCGCATTTCTAATTCGCTCCATTAGCTTAATTAAAAAATACAAATTGTGTATAGTTGTTAGCCTTAAAGCCAATATTTCATCAACATTGAATAGATGTCTGATGTATGCTCTGGAGTAGTTTTTACAAGTGTAACAGTCACATTCTGGATCCAGCGGGCCAAAATCTTCCGAGTATTTAGCATTTCTAATGACAACTTTCCCATTATTCGTCATTGCAGTGCCATTTCTAGCTATTCTAGTAGGCAGGACACAGTCTGCCATGTCAATCCCTCTAATTACTGCTTCAAATAGATAATCTGGGCTGCCAACTCCCATTAAATATCGTGGTTTATCCTTCGGTAGAAGTGGAACAGTATAATCAAGAACTTCATTCATTAATTCAAGAGGTTCACCTACACTAAGACCTCCTATAGCATATCCACTAAATTCCATTTCAATAAGATCGTGAGCACTCTTTTCCCTGAGATCTTTGTACATTCCACCTTGAACTATACCAAATAAAGCTTGCTTGTCCCAATCTTCATGAAAATCCTTACATCTCTTTGCCCACCTTGTTGTTCTTTCCATTGAGTCTTTGGTATAGTCATAATCTGAAGGATATGGAACGCATTCATCAAAACACATCATTATATCAGATCCTAAAGCATTTTGAATTTCAATAGACTTTTCTGGACTTATGAAGTGCTTTGAACCGTCTATATGTGATCTGAAGTCTACCCCTTCGTCTCTTATTTTTCTTAATTCACCAAGGCTAAATACTTGAAATCCACCGCTGTCAGTCAATATCGGTCCATTCCAGTTCATAAATTTGTGAAGCCCTCCAGCTCTTTTTACAAGTTCATGACCTGGTTTCAAGTAAAGATGATAAGTATTAGATAAGATTATAGATGCGCCTAAGTCCTTTACTTCTTCTGGTGTCATTGCCTTAACAGTTGCTCTTGTGCCAACAGGCATAAAAACTGGCGTTTCTATTTCACCATGTGGTGTAGTTATCTTACCAAGTCTAGCTTTGGAATCCTTTGATTCTTTAATTAGTTCATATTTTAGTGCCATCAACATCCTCCGTTATTTTATATACATAGCATCTCCAAAACTGAAGAATCTGTACTTGTTTTTTACAGCCTCATTATAAGTCTCCAATATTTTGTCTTTTGACGCAAAAGCGCTTACAAGCATCAATAGAGTAGATTCTGGTAAATGAAAATTTGTAATAAGGGAATCTACGATTTTAAACTCATATCCAGGATAAATAAATATATCAGTCCAACCCTTAGCTGGGCGCACAATACCATCTTCAGATGCAATAGATTCAAGAGTTCTGGTAGTAGTGGTACCAACAGAGATGATTCTTGAACCTCTGCTCTTTGCATTATTTATTAAATTTGCAGTACTATCATCCATCTCGTAGTATTCAGAATGCATTATGTGTTCATTTACATCCTCAACTTTAACTGGTCTGAAAGTACCAAGCCCGACATGCAGAGTTAAAAAGGCTGTTTCAATTCCTTTTAAACGAATCTGCTTCAGAAGCTCTTCGTCAAAATGCAGCCCAGCAGTTGGGGCTGCAGCAGATCCATTGTTTTTAGAGTAAACTGTCTGATATCTTTCTGCGTCTTCCAACCTCTCTGTAATATAAGGAGGAAGAGGCATTTCGCCAAGTCTATCAAGTATTTCTTCAAATATCCCATCAAATTTAAATTCAATGAAACGAGTACCATCCTCTCCAACTCTTCTTACTAAACCCGAAAGGATTCCTTCCCCGTATTCTATCCTGCCCCCAGCTTTCATCTTCTTACCTGGTCTGACAAGACATTCCCAAATATTTCTTTCAACTCTTTTTAAAAGAAGAGTTTCAATTTTCTCCTCTTTACCTGGCCTATTTCCAAATAACCTGGCAGGGATAACCCTCGTGTCATTCATAACGAGAACATCCCCTTTATCCAGTTCATTTACGATATTATTAAAAATTCCGTGGTTAATCTCGCCTGTTTTTCTATCAAGTGTCAATAGCCTAGAGTCAGATCTTCTGTCTAGCGGATGTTGCGCTATTAACTCAAGTGGTAAATCATAATAAAAATCACTTGTTTTCATTTTATACTTCCTATCTGTAAATTTCGGTCAATTCAATATTTCTATAATAATGCATGAGTATTTCTTCAAAGTCAAAACCTTGTTTTGCCATTTCAATAGCTCCATATTGGCTCATACCAACTCCATGTCCATATCCTTTACCAGTAAACACATAATCGCCATCATTAGACTTGACAGTTGTCTTAGTTTCGGTTCCATTCTTTATACCATTCTTTCCTATAATTGAAAGTCCATTTCCAGAGGAAATTCTTCCTCCCCCAGATATAATCGAATAACCACTTCTTGAAGGCTCAATAACTGAAACAGTTCTGGAATCTACAGCAAATATGGCATTTACTTCAGGTATTGCTTCACCATTTAAATAAAATAGAGTGCTCTTAAGAACAGTTGTCCCTATTAGACTTCTAAACTTGTCACCTGAAAGCTCAACATCTCCTCTGCTTCCTGTTATTTGGATGGTCACGACCCTGCCTGATCCCGTTCTTTCTAAAACAGTCAAATCATAGAGCCTACCAATACCAAATCCCGCATCAGACAGTTTTTCTTCTATTGCATCAGAAGAAAAAGAAATACTCCACTCTGAGTTTGGTCCAGTTGTTGAATATGGGTCGTATACTGCTGTAAGATATGGAACTCTCCCTCCCCATACCTTTTCACTACTTTCAGTGTATCCTCCTGATGACGAGTGATACACAGTATCAGCAACTTGTCCATTATATGTAGCTATTAAGCCATAAGTCTCATCAACAGCATTATTTGTTGCTGGATTTTCACAGCTATATCCTCCATAGACCTGACAATGAGTATTATCGCACAAATTGAATCCATCGCCAGCGTGTTTTGACATACTCTTATAAGCAAAACTCCTCGCAGCAATAGATTGAGCTTTTAAAGCTTCTAAAGGCCCTGAGGCAGGGATTTCTCTTGGTACGACTCCATATAAGTAATTTTCAAGGTCAACATGGTTAATGACAGAAAGACCAGCAGAACCTGAAACAAATCCGAAATAGTCCCTGTAAAGTACGCCCGATAGATTGATTAAACCACTTACAGGTTCAAGTATCAGTGAGCCATCTGCAGGTAAAGTCGTTATGTAGTTATTATCTTTGCCAAAAATATCAATTACTCTTGAATCGGCAAAACCAATACTCACATATATTTTTTCTGAGTCTATTTCCATAATTATATCATCTATATCATTTTTGTTGTAAACAATGAACCCACCGTCAGCAGAAAGCAAAACTCTGTCAAGCTTATTATAAGTTTTGCCTATTTTGACATCTATAAATCCTTCAGTTTCAGATCGGGCAAAGGCCATTTGAGAACCAAAAATAATTATTAAGAGGCAAACAAGTAACCCCGTAAATCGTTTCATAAATTCTTCCTCCTAACCTTCCTGATTTCTCGTATAAGTCCTATTGAAGTGCTTATAGGCCTTTTCTGTCGCAATTCTACCTCTCGGCGTTCTCATTATAAACCCAATCTGCAAAAGATATGGTTCGTAAACATCCTCAATGGTTACTCTTTCTTCTCCTGTTGCAGCAGAAAGAGTGTCAACACCTACTGGACCTCCCTTAAAGTTGTCAATCATGCACAAAATAAGCTTACGGTCAACTGCATCCAGACCGAGCATGTCAACTTCAAGAACCTCTAAACCTCTCTTGGCAATGGCTTCTGTAATAAAGCCATTTTCTACAACCTGAGCATAATCTCTTACTCGTTTAAGTAACCTATTTGCAATTCTAGGCGTACCCCTTGATCTTTTAGCTATTTCGTAAGCACCTGCATTATCAATTTCTATATCTAAAATTTTTGATGATCTAGTCACAATTTCAGTCAGACTCTCTAAATCGTATAAATCCAGATTTAACATTACGCCGAATCTATCTCTTAACGGAGAAGTGAGAAGCCCTGCTCTGGTTGTAGCCCCAATTAATGTAAAGCGTGATAAATCAAGCCTTACCGATCTTGCTGAAGGTCCTTTTCCAATAATAATATCTAAAGCAAAATCTTCCATGGCTGGGTAAAGAACTTCCTCTACAGTCCTGTTAATCCTGTGTATTTCATCAATAAAGAGAACGTCGTCATCTGAAAGATTAGTTAGAATACTAGCAAGGTCTCCAGGCCTTTCTATTGCTGGACCTGATGTAACTCTTATATTTACTCCCATTTCATTGGCAATAATATTGGCTAAAGTTGTTTTTCCAAGCCCTGGAGGACCATAAAGTAAAACGTGATCCAAAGATTCATTCCTACCTTTAGCTGCTTGTATAAAAATTGATAATTTCTCCTTAGCTTTATCCTGTCCAATATATTCGTTTATCCATTTAGGCCGTAAGGAAGCTTCGTTTTCAATGTCTTCCACGTTTAGATGCCTGGCAACAATTCTGTCTCTTACATCATCCATTTTTCCCTCTCCTTAAAAAGAAAGTTTCTTTAAACCAATTTTTATAATCTCTTCTACTTGCATATCCTCAGTTACAGAACCTCTCAAAACTTTTTCGATTTCGTACTTCGTATATCCTAAAGATGTTAAAGCTTCTATCGCCTCATCATAACCACTTATTACACCAGTCGTATGAATATCATCATCTTCAAATGCCTGACCCGATATTTTGTCCTTTAGTTCCAACACAATTCTTTCTGCAGTCTTTTTCCCAACTCCAGGAGCTTTACATAGAGTATCTAAATCTTTAGTCAAAATAGCTCTTTGGATTTTTATAGGAGTCAGTCCCGACAAAATGCCACTGGCTACTTTGGGGCCCACTTTGGATACAGTTATCAGCAGTTTAAAAACACTCATCTCTTCCTCAGTATCAAAGCCATAAAGGTACATGCCATCCTCTCGTACTATGAGATTGGTATGTATTTTTTGTTCCTCTCTATTATCTGATACTCTCTGAAGAGTATTTGATGATGTATTTATTCTATAGCCAATACCGTTATTTTCAATAACAAAATAGTCATCTCCTAAAAAACCTATTTTGCCTACTATGTAATCAATCAACAATATCACTCCTAATTTATTTCATTCTAAAACTTTCTTTAAATTTTAGCGAACTTCCGTGACATATAGCTACTGCTAAAGCATCTGCAGCATCATCCGGCTTTGGAACTTTTTCAAGATTTAACAGTAGCCTAACCATCTCTTGTACCTGGTGCTTTTCTGCTCTTCCATAACCCACAACTGCCTGCTTTATTTGAAGTGGTGTATATTCATAGACTGGTATTCTGTTATTTACAGCAGCCAGAATTTCAACTCCCCTGGCTTGGCCAACTTTTATAGCAGTTTTAACATTTTTATTAAAGAACAATTCCTCAATGGCCATATCTTCAGGTTTATAGAAATTTATAATATTACATAAATCATCATAAACTGCTTTAAGCCTATCAGGAAATAACAAATCTGGGGTTGTATCAATAGTACCATATTCGATAGGTTTAAAATTATTACCAACAACTTCTATAACGCCAACCCCAACGGTGGCAATTCCTGGGTCTACACCAATTATAATCATAATTTGCTCCTTTTTAAATACTCTAACTATTATATTGTAACATATAAAGCTACCTGTATAGTAAATTGATTTTATAAGCCCTCTGACAATACATGCCAGAGGGCTGAGTTAAAAATTATAATCATTATCTATAGCGTTTTAATACTCGATCATTAAGACCGTTCCAATAAGCATCTTTGAATAATCTCAATCCATTTCTATTGATAATCCTAACAACTTCATTATAGATAGCATTCAATTCATCTGATGTTAATAGGGGCTCATCTTCAGATATTAGCGTATTTTCATCTACATAGCCAATTGTGAGCTGTTTATCTAAATGCATGTTCAAACTAAACACTTTTGTCCTTATAACTTTTTCACAATATTTGGATATCAAGCTTGCCAGACGGCAACAGCTATCCTCGAAAGTGTCAAGTTCTGAGAAGATGTCATCTTTAAAATCCTTTATAGAGTCGGTTCCCGTTTCGAAGTGAAATAAGTATTTCTGATTGTAAATTTCATTTATTGAATAAGTTGAAACGGCCAAACCTTCTAGTCTATTTGCCTCTTTAATATTGACGAAGCCATTTTTATATCCCTCTAGATAAAGAAGCAGCTCAAGCCGATTAATATCCTCATGGAGCAGTGCTCCTAGGTTAAAAGCTATAAGCTGATTTCCCCTTCGCTCTTTCAATACGCGAGTGATGCTGTTTCTAAGAAATTTAATTGACACATACTTAGGAAAAATATTTCTGATATTATCTTCAATATCATATAAATTCAAAAGGATATGTATGCTGTTCAGGTCGTTTTTAAACAGAAAATTGTGCTTCAATCCTTCGTAAAGATCACAAAATGAGTCATTAGTAAGCGCCATTCAGCAAATCCCCCCTTTTGATGAATGATTTTTTTAAGCAGTATAAACATTATACTATAAAAATAACCACATTAGTAGGTAAGATTTGCTTCATTGTATTACAAAATTTTAACATGTCAAAAGAAACCAATTATTTCGGTCTCTTTTGACATGACAATTTATAGTAAGAAAATGCCCTCTTCTTCACACCTTTTAATCTCCTCATCTGACCAGATGGAAGCCTGTACCTGCCCAATATGCTTGGCTTGCAAAAAATACATGCAAATTCTAGACTGTCCAATTCCTCCACCTACTGTGTACGGCAATTGCCCTGCGAGGAGTTTTTTATGATATTCCATTTCTCTTCTGTCTTCTGCACCAGCTAAAATAAGTTGTCTTTCCAAAGCCTCTTCATCAACTCTAATACCCATGCTGGACAGCTCAATAGAGTCCTCAAGAGCAGGATTCCAGAAAATTATATCACCGTTAAGTGACCAATCATCGTAGTCGGGAGATCTGAAGTCATGTGGTTCTCCTGATTTTAACCTTTCTCCTATCTGAGTTAGGAATATTGCGCCATATTCTTTTGCAGCCAAGTGCTCTCTTTGTCTTGGGGATACGTCAGGGTACCTGTCTTCAAGCTCCTGACTACTAATAAATGTAATTTTGTCAGGTAGCTTTTTATATAGTCTGGATGGATAAAGATTATTAATAAAATCTTCTGTTTCTTTAAAAGCTTCGTAAATACTCTCGACAGTATTTACAAGAGTATCATAAGTTCTTTCTTCTTTTAGAATTATCCTTTCCCAGTCCCATTGGTCAACATAAATAGAATGCAAGCTATCTACATATTCATCTGGTCTTATGGCGTTCATATCAGCATATAGGCCTTCACCAGGCTCAAATTCATACCATTTCAATGCCATTCTCTTCCATTTTGCCAAAGACTGAACAATTTCCACATTAAGATTGTGTTTTCTTATTGTAAATGAGACAGCCTTTTCAACACCACTCAAATTGTCATTAAGACCAGTTTCTGGCCTTACAAACAGAGGAGCTGAAACTCTCGTCAAATTCAATTGCTCTGCAAGCCTTCTCTCAAAATAGTCTTTTATTCTTTTAATCCCTACTTGTGCTTCTCTTGGTGTAAATCCGTTTACCATCATCATAATTTAACACTCCCTTTAAAACAAAAATCCCCTCGTCCTTAAAAGGACGAAGGGTAAATTCCGCGGTACCACCTTTATTAGCAAAAGCTCTCTCAATTCGTACAGGCATTTTGCCGATACGTCGCAGCATATAACGGGCTAAACCGTCTGAGCCTACTTACCAAAGCTTTCGGTCAGATGCTCCGGGCTGTTCTTCATTCAGAATCTCGTGCTAAGTTTCCACCATCCTCAGCTCTCTAAGACTACCTTTCTGAACTACTCGTCCCTTCAAAGCAATTAATAAATTAAAACTATTATAGTAGTTTCATATTGTAAAGTCAAGCAATATTAAAATTCTAATGCAAATGCCCTATGAATATCTTCTGAATACTCATTGATTACATCCAGTATAAAGTACGTAATTTTAAGGTTCAATGAAAGAGCAAAATCTAAATCATTTTTCATGCTAGCTTTTAACATGTATTCGTCGACTACATCCATAATATAGTTTTTAATTGCGACTCTTAAATTCAACAAACTTTCATCGTTAATATTCAAATCATCGACAGTTATCACATTCTTTCTAAAACTATGATTTGTAGCAAAATCATTAAGTTTAGACTCATATCGAACGTGTTTTATCATCGAATCAGCAAATGTCCATCTTTTTGCATGAGGCAAACAGACGTAATCTGACAAGTAATGTGAAATTACTCCTATGCTCCTGCTTAATATGTTTACAGCTATTGGGTCTTTGATTTTTCTAAAGTCGATATATCTGCTTATAAAAATTATTTTCATGATTTCTAAAGCAATATAATTTAAGCTTTCATCTTGATAATGTCTAATTAATTTGTATTTTGGCAATATATCTGGCGCAATTGAACCCCATAAAAGTTTATCTTTATTGAGCTTGAAATCGTAAATTTTATATATATCATCATATACCTCAGAGGCTATGATTTTATGAGTATCTGCGAATATTTCAAACACTCCCTTGTCTAATTATTTCAACTCATTTGATACTATAATAATTAAATTTGATTGTCAACCTCTCAAATATATTATTATCTTAATATTTGCACTTATCAATGTATGTTGTTGAAATAATTTACATAAACACTATAATCTTTATCATTAAACAGAACAAAATTAACTTCTTTTAATGAAGATTTGTTTTTAGAGAACTCTGTTAATGCGCTAACTACAACCTTTACAGCTTTGTCAATCGGATATCCATAAGCCCCTGTGGAGATAGAAGGGAAGGAAATAGTCTGCAGGTTATACTCTGCAGATAGTTTAAGAGAATTGAAATACGCGTTAAACAATAGTATCTCATCTCTATTACCATTACTTCCATATATCGGACCTACAGTGTGAATAACGTATCTGGAAGGCAGATTTCCAGCAGTTGTCAACCTTGCTTCTCCAGTAGGGCATCCACCATGTTTTTTACATTGTTCCAATATGGCAGGTCCACCTTTTCTATGAATAGCTCCATCGACACCACCGCCACCCAATAGAGAATTGTTAGCAGCATTAACGATGGCATCCACTCTCTCTTCAGTTATATCGCCTATTTTTATTGTTACCTTAATATCTCCAATAAACAATTTTTACACTCCTTAAAATTATCACTTGCATTATATTTAATAATCAGCCTCAATTTCCTTTATTTTATTGTAAATTTCTTTATTAACAGGGGTATCAATGCCGTGTTTTTTTCCTAGTTTTAAAACAGTGCCTGCAAATATATCAACTTCAGACCTAATTTTATGCAATCCGTCAAATCGCATACTTGGCATACCATTTGGATCAAGACTGTCTACGAGATTTAAATAGAATTTAAAATCTTCTTCAGTCAAGTTTATGTTTTCTTCTTTTGCTAAATCCATAACTTCTCTCATAGCTGCAATGACCAGATCTCTTTGAGGTCCAGGGCTTTGAATAGAGTCGAAATTCCCTTCATTTATCATAACAACCTGATTAACTCCTACATTTAACATAAATTTGCTCCATAGGCGATGTTTTACATCTTCTTCGTAGATATATGGAAAGTCAATACTATCAAAGAATTTTAATAAAATATCTAATCTATCACGTTTTCCATTTTCATTAGTGTCAGTACCAGTCCTGAGATAACCCATTTTTTTATAATTGAGAGTATTCTTGTCTCTTATAGGGTCCATACCTTCTGCTATAGTATATAGAACATTCCCGCTTCCATAGACCTTAGATATTACTTCTTCACTATTGATACCATTTTGAAGAGAAATCATTATGGTAGATTGTCCAACTCTGTTTTTTACTATTTTGATAGCTTCTTCTAAAGCAGTTGATTTTACAGCAAAAATAATTAAATCAGCCTTATGTTTCTCATCGTCTTCAGAAACAACGTTAAAGTTGTATTCTTTCCCGTTAATAATCCTGTGCCCATATTCTGGTATTTCTGCTCTTGCCTTATCTACAATATACTCTACATTTTCTTTCCCAATTTTATCATATAAAAAGCTTCCAAAAATAAGGCCCAAAGAACCCATTCCTACTATTGAAACATTTTTAATTTCCATTAGATCACTCCTCGTATTTACTTAGTCACTATCTTATATTTAATTATACCAGTAATAATTGTAAAATGCATATTATAAAAGAAAAGTAGAGTAATTAACTCTTTCAAAATTAAATACTATGAAGAAAAATAAAAAAATAGAAACCTTGATATTTCAAGGTTTCTTTGCATGGTGCACCCAGAGGGATTCGAACCCCCGACCTACTGGTTCGTAGCCAGTTACTCTATCCAGCTGAGCTATAGGTGCATTTGATTTTGGAGCGGGTGAAGGGAATCGAACCCTCGCAACCAGCTTGGAAGGCTGGGGCTCTACCACTGAGCTACACCCGCAAATTTGTTCTTGCTAAGTTATTATATTATAACCATCTTCTAAAAACAATTAAAGTGTTTAAATTCACTCATAAAAAAATGAAGAAATAACTTTCTTCATTATATTTTGGAGCGGAAGACGAGATTCGAACTCGCGACCCTCGCCTTGGCAAGGCGATGCTCTACCACTGAGCCACTCCCGCAAGTTTAATTAATCGTGAATAGTTATTGGTGGAGGAGAGTGGATTTGAACCACTGAAAGCTTAGCTAACGGATTTACAGTCCGTCCCCTTTAGCCACTTGGGTACTCCTCCTTATGTATTGTGTTACCTCCAAGAGTACTTCTGGAGCTGGCGAGAGGACTTGAACCCCCAACCTACTGATTACAAGTCAGTTGCTCTGCCAATTGAGCTACGCCAGCATTTCAGATAATAGTGAATAGTTGATTTAATGGCGACCTGGAAGGGACTCGAACCCTCGACCTCCAGCGTGACAGGCTGGCATTCTAACCATCTGAACTACCAGGCCGAATTAATATTAGTGAATAGATAATTGTGAATAGTGAATAGT